>OFRM01000001.1_pt1 | contig 117001 bp, 148 predicted proteins | sample 1543101 | NCBI WGS metagenome assembly OFRM01 (sample SAMN07774223, study PRJEB24372) | wastewater metagenome | isolation source: Exp Tend VB 0WW | collected 2016-02
CTGGCGAGACATGACCGACGCGGAGGTGGCCGAGGCGGATGCGGTGCTGCGGGCGGTGGTGGTGCCGGCGGGGTAGCGCAAGTGTGCGGGAGAATCCTCCCAACACCATGCGTTTCATGCCCTCCGGGCGCGTGATGCGCCCCGGCGCTAACCTATGAGCGGGCGCCGCGCAGGGCGCGCGAGCCGTCCTCGAAATCAGGCGTACGGTAACCCCGTACCGTGGGTTCGAATCCCACCCTCTCCGCCAATGAAATCAAGCACTTAGGCCACCTTCGCGGTGGCCTTTTTCTTGCCCTTCGGCCGAGCCTTGTGCGGGAGTTTCCTCCACGCATGCCAGGTCAGGGAACGTTGCCTTCAGCCATTCATAACGGAAGGCGTCATTCACCAAGGCGCCGTTCTTCACGAGGCCCAGCTGCTGCAAGACGGCGACCGCGATCTCGCTTGCACTTACGCAGCCCTCGTCGAGCTGGCCGTCGGCGTCTTCAAGATACTGGCAGGCCATCCCAACCAGCGCGTCTACCAATTCCCAATACGCAGGGCGCATTTGCTTCATCAGGCCTTCCCCCCAATCTTGCCCACCGCATCGGCCAGCGTGTCGTGCGTGAGGTGAGCATAACGCTGCGTCGAGCGCGGGTCGCGGTGGCCGAGCACGCGGCCGACGGTGTAGAGGTCGACGCCGGCGTTGACCATCTCGCTGGCGGCGCTGTGGCGCAGATCGTGGAAGCGCACGTCGTCCATGCCCACCTTGGCTCGCGCGCGCCGATAGGCGGCCTGCAGCGTGATGCGCGGCGTGGCCAGCGGCAGGTAGCGCAGGCAGGTGATGATGCGCGGGTGCGCGGGCAGGCTGCGCCGGTCGCCGTTCTTGGTGTCGGCCAGGTGCAGCGCGCGGCCGTCCACCTGCACGCGGCGGATCTCGCCCAGGCGCAGCCCGGTGTAGAAGGCCACGCGGATGGCCACGCGCAGGTCGTGCCGGTCGGCCGCGCGCGCGAGCTTGAGCATGCCGCGGCGCTGGGCGTAGACGTGGCGCTCGTTCTTTACGGCGGGCAGCTGCATGCGGGTGGTGGGGTCGTCGGGCACCAGGGCGTGCGCCTTCCAGGCCCAGCGGCACGCGGCCTTGAGGCAGGCCAGGCGGTTGCGGACGGTGGCGGGCGAGAGGACGACGCCTTCGCGCGCGCCGGCTTTGTGCGCGGCCACTTCGCGCGCGATGGCGGGCAGGTCTGACAGAGGCCGCCCGACGTAGGCCCATGCGATGGCGGCCAGGTTCTCGGCGGTGGCCTTGTAGCTCTTGAGCACGCCGCGCTTGTCTCGCAGGTAGTGGGCCACGGCCTCGTCGATCAGGGGATCGACTCGCTGTGCGCCAGACGCAAGCGCGTAGAGGCGCGCGCTTTCGGTGCGGTCGTAGGCGTCAGCCTGGGCTTGACTCCAGCCGCGCGGAAGCAGGCGGCTAAGTCGGTGCCGGCGGCCTTGAATGCGGCGGTCGAATTCGTAGCGCCAGCGCTTGTTACGGGTGTCCCAGCGGATCGACATGATGCGCGGTAAGCCTCCACGTCGGCGGGGTCGAAGCGCACCGCCGACCCGAAACGGTAGCACGCCAGCGCGCCCGACTTCTTGGCAATCGTGCAGGTCCCGTAGACCTCACACGCGAATAGTTTCAGCTGCACCGATCCCTTACACGTCTTGCAGGTCGCAGTTTCGCCGGTGGCTTGGCCGAGGTGCGCGCACGCAGCCGGGACTGAGACGATCGCCGGCTGCGGCATGTTCCGGCCGGCCGCGTGCTCTCGATCCCCACGTCCAGGGAATCGTAGGTCGTACTCGATGCACGACTCGCATCCCTCGACGCTCGGGTAGTGCCTGCACCGCCTGCTCATAGCGTTATGACGACCTTGCCGTCACCTCCAGCGCCGCCCGACCCAGTAGAATTCCCACCGCCGCCACCACCGCCGCCAGGCGAGGCGCCGTCTGTACCATCACCGTCCGGGTTGTCGCCGCCCGCGCCACCGGCACCGGACGTCCCGCCACCCGCAGCGCCGCCGGCTCCCCCGACGAACTCCGTGCTGGTCGCGCCGTCAGCGCCGTCACCGGAAGTACCGCCCGCCCCGCCACCGCCGGCCCCGGCGTAGTTGGACGCGGCCGATGCAGCGCCGTCGCCGCCGTCACTCTTAACGACCAGCGTGGCGCCACCTTCGTCTGAAGACCCGCCGTTGCCGCCGAACACCACTGACCCTGGGTTGCCGTACCTGGCGATTGCGGAGACGCCGCCGGCGTCGAACTCGGTGTCGATCCCGGACCCGCCACCGCCAACGACCACGTCATAGACCTGGCCTACAGTCACGTCGACCAGCACCTTGACGTACCCGCCACCGCCGCCACCGCCACCGCTCAGGCTCAGCGCATCTCCGCCGTTTCCGCCCGGCCCCCACAGTTCGACCGTGACCGTGCCCGTGATCGGCGACTCCCACTCACACCCGAGTTCGCAGCTCTCGAACGTGTACGTCGACGGACTGACGACGTACATGCAGCATGTGTCCAGTTCTCCACTGCCGCTGTAGGTGGCCGTCATGGTCCCGGTGCTGGTGGTCGTGAAGCAACAGGTGTCTAGTTCGCCGCTGCCGTTGTAAGTATTGGTGAGGGTTCCAGTGCCGTCGATGTCGATGCCGGCCAGGAATAGCAAGCCGGTGCTGGTCAGGCCGATGCTGCCGATCGGGTCGCAGCCGACCTCGGGTGAGTGGTCGAAGATGTACGTCCCGTCGATCCCGGTGAACGTGTCGTGCCACGTGACTACGCTGTTGTTCTCAACGGTCAGTTCGTCGATGGCCACTTTACAGGAGGAAAGGATCAGCCGCTGGACGCCTACCTCGGACGTCTGATCAGCAGTGGCGACCGTGGCGGTGCCTATCAGTGCCAGCCCCGGCAGGGTGTACAGGTCGAGCGTCACGTTTGAGCCGTCATCGGTGACCATCATCCTGGCCTGGTCGCCGGGCAGCAGCGGCAGGCCTGACACGACGGTCTGGACCAGCTGCGTCGCGGTGGAATCCAGGATCGTCAAGTTGAGGGCGTTGCCGAATGCGGACAGGTTGAGACTTATGTTGGCGGTCACCTGGTCGACGTACGGGTTGATCGCTCCTGCCAGGGAGTCGCACTTGCCGCGAATGCCCAGGCCCAGTCCAAAACCGAACAATGAGTCGCCGACCGTGAAGTCCACGGTGGTCACTGTCGGCAGGTCGCGCAGTGGGAAGAACCGCACGCTCTCGTACTCACCGGCGAGACAGGACGGCCCGATACTCAGCTGGTCGTCGTATATCCCCAACCATTGGAGATAAAACATATCCTGGTCATAGCAGGGGAAACCGCACGGGTCGGTCGGCTCCGTACCGAGCGTAAAGCAGCAAATGGACAGCGTGTCGCCTGAACTGAGGAAGACGGTGTCAGTGCAGCACCGGTCGAAGTCGAACAGCGACTGGCCGCTCCACAGGCCGCGGAAGAACGCGAAAACGTACGTCGGCGTATCGACCAAGTTGTTGTTCAACTCGGTCATGAACGGGCCCGACGAGGTGTTCCCTGATAGGGCAGGGACTCGCGTCTCATAGGAACCTGTCGTGCTGTTGATCTGCTGAGCTACCCAGTCGTACAGCCACTTGCCACCACTGTACAGCGGGTTGCTTATCAGCGCCGTGATCTTCTCGTTCGTGGACCGAAACGCCAGCAGCAGTCGGTAGTCGCCGACATAAACGCCCGCGCCGTACGAGGTCGTAGACGAGTAGTTTCCCCCGTTCGTGAGCGGCGTCACGTCCAACCAGTCAGCGCTGGCTCCCGGAACAGAACTGGTCGGAACCAGCGCTATGTACGTCCTCGTCGGCATTACAGCACGGGCTCCAGGGTGATAGTCGCGGGCATCCCGGTACAGTTTCCGACGCCGACGACGGCGAGCGTGTTGGTGTCGTTGCAAGTCCAGACCAGCGTGCTGTACGCTTCACCGCCAGAACTGCTGGTCGGAGTATCGGCGTAGAACCACACGAACCACTCGGGCACCGTCTCCAGGGCCTCCAGCACGATCCAGTCGTGTCCCGACGGGCACCCGCCGGCCAGCTGCACCGCCCAGAAGCACGAGTTGCCTACTTTGCCCTGGTACGTCAGTATGTGCGTAGCGTTGAGCAGCGTGCATTCGTTGCACCCGCCGCCGTTCGTAATTCCTGCCAGCGTCAGCGACCACTGTACCGGCTCGCCGAAAGCGCCGCACCCGGCGCAGTCGTCGGGAACGAGCCCGGCAACGCCGACTCCGGTGGTCTCGAACGCTGGAATCGACAATGCCCCAGAGCCGATCTCCACTTCCTTGTTGACCAAGTTACCCTTGAGGTAAGACCCGGCGGCCCACGTCGGCGGAGATATGGGGCCTACCACCTCACGCCAGTAGGTTTCGTTTGTCAGCGATTGGCCGACGTTGCCCGTCCCTAAAATGCTGACGTAGTACGAACCGTACGCCTCCCGGACAGGGTTTCCGTTGTCGTCCAAAACGTGATTGGTGATGTACCGACGCGGCGCTGGCACATGGGCCAGTGAAGTCGAGCCAGCCAGATCGATCGCCCAAACCGGCGTGGAGTCTTCGAACAACTCCGATACGCGCGTTTCCTTGAAGGCATCGTAAAGAGTGCCGCCGTCGACAGTGTCCAGGATAACCCCGTCGACGAGCTCGATGACCCATTCGTTTTCGCGGGTGCTTCCGTCAGTAGGGAAGCCAATCCGAATGAGATCCTGCAGCGTGCCGCCTGTCGCGTAATCGTTCTTCGGCTTCGCGTCTGGCGCGTACCTCGTCACGTCCGTGTAGATGCCGTCCACACCAGCCGCACGCCATGTGACGCTGCGAATCGCTGAACCGGGAGAAACCGCCACAACGCCGCTGAATCGTTGCCAGAGCAGCGTGCCGCCGTCATCCATCATCCGGTAAAAGTTGTCCGCACGCTCCTGCGCCCGGGTTGCGAGTGCCGCGCCGTTTGTCAGGGTGAGAGTCGCATCGTAAAGGGCGGGCATGTCATCCCAGATCGGATGATAGACGCCAGCCTCTGCGCTCGCTGAATCCGGCCCGACGATGTCGACGTAGTAGGGTTCCTCTTGCAGCCAGGGCGGAATGCCGGTCGGCGCCGAGAGTTGCTTGTGGAAGAACACGCGCACGCCGTAGGGCAATCTGCCGCGTACGATCGACATGAACTCCGCGTCATGGATCTTGCGGTCAAGCATCGTCGCAGCGTTGATGAGCGTGTCTGCCGTCGTGTCCGTGGCGCCAAGCTGGACGATGCTGAACTGACTGCCAACAGCGAGCGTCAAATCAGCGCGCACCGCACAGCCGATACGCGCCAGCACCTCGCACAGGGCGTCCCATGCGGAAACCCCGTGGAACATCCAGCCGATCGGTGTGCCGCCCGGAGTCACGGGCAGGCCGGGATAGGTTCCCATCTGGTTCGTCATGTTCCCCCAGATGTCCCCAACCATCTGCGTCCAGGTCCACGGAGTGCCGATGTTGAGGCTTGCTGCAAGGTAGGTAGTTGGCCCGGCCGAGCCGTTGTCCTCGCCCGAACTGACGTTGTACATCTCGCTGATTGGCGCGCAGAAGTAGGGATTCTTAACCAGCCAACGCTTGTCCGATAACTCAACCAGCCAGACGCCGTTCTGATCGGCTTCCGTTAGGCCGGGAGTCACGCACTGGGGTTCCCGGCATACCACCAGGCCGTTCCAGGTAATCGAGGTCGTGATGGGAGAGTCGGAATCGAAGGTTAGCGCGAAGGTGCCGTTGAGGTTGAGTTTGTCCAGGTCCGAACGCAAGGCCAGAATCCAGCCGCGCGCGGCGTCCAGGCCGTTATAAAAGCTGTTGACGGCGCCGAGGGGCAGATTGGTGGGTTTTGACAGCAGACTTGAGATTGGTGTACCTTGCGCCTGGACGTTGGCGAACTCCTCCTGCGCATCGTAGATGGGGATGGTTTGCGTTCCGTCACTCAAGTAACCGTTGAACATGGACACGCCCCGACACGATATTCCGATTCCGCTCCCCAAGAGACGCAAGGCCAAACCCGGCCAAATCAAGGCCTATGACAACCAAGATGACCGTCTCGAGATCGCCAACCTACTGAAGCACCTACCGCCATTGCGCCGATTAGAATTCTTCCGCTGGGCGTGCTCTCAGGCGGTTCTGCCCGGCACCTTTGGCCTTCACCCTGGCGTCGATCGAGCAACCGTCCTTCTCGCGGACAAAGCCAGAAGCTGTGATCGGTCGGACGAACGCCTTTCAATGGACATCATCATGTCCCTCTCGCATATGTGGATCGACTACGACCTTGACGCCGCCAAATGCCTCGCGCACCTGGTGGACATGGTCAAGGGGAAGTTTTCTTGACCGGCAGGTTCACCACGGCGATATCGACGTGCTGCACGTGATACTTCTCGCGAATGTGGATCGCCTGAAGAAGTTCGGTCAGGCCGCAAATGAGGTTTTCCTCAAGGACCGCTTCCTTATCCCTGGGGTCAACTTTCTTGCGGAATCGTTCCTTGTGGTGGTCCTGCATCGCCATGCTCCTTGCTGCCCTTGTGTTTCTTGCCGTACCTGCTGGTCCGTTTCGACTCGCATTTCTTGCAGACGTTTGCCCTTCCATCCCGTGAATCCGGCTCGTGAGTGAATCGAGAGAGCGGCATCGGTCGTCCTGCCGATTCGCAGTCTTCCCGCGTGCATTGCTTTCGGCGCGGGTTGTCGGTCAGTTCCTCGATGCAGCTTTCCAGGGTCTCCGCAGCGCTGTTCTTTCTTCCTGCGCTCGCCTCATAGATGCCCAGGGACTTCGTGAGCAGGATGCAATGCCCTGCGCCGAGGAGTCCCTCGATCATTTCCACGATCAAGAGGCGCGCCTTGAGACGGTGGTTCTTGGCGCCGCGCTGGTCGCGCTTGACTGCGTCGCCGCCTTGCGGGGGAGTGGTGCCGTCGTTCATGGATGGGAGTTTAGCGGATTGGCGAGAGGGGTGTCAAAAGCGGGGATCAGTATCCATCACTGCTTTGATGAACTCAGCCGCAAGAGTCGGGACAATAGCGTTGCCGTACCCTCTGAGTCGGCCGACGCGATTGCTTCTTGCGATACTTCCCATGCCTGCCAGTTCGGGGAATGTTGATCCCATGTCACGGGGAATCCCATAAGCCAGCGGGACATCGCCGGGTTCAACTGATATGCGCCGAGATTTGCCGTCGTGGCAGGGAATAGCAGCGAAGTCAATCCACGGACAATCCCGCCGATCAGTGGTTCGCCGATCCGTTTGCCGCTTCTCGACGTTGCGCCGCCCTCCATCGCGTGCGGCGTCGGGTAAGAGGCCAACCCAGTACAATCGCTGCCGGATGTGCGGCGCGCCGACGCTGTGTGCGCCCAGTACAACCGACCCGACGGCGTAACCTTCTCTTTCCAAGTCTGCCGAAACTCCATCGAGCCAGCCGTGGCCAATCGCGCTTGCAACTTGCTCGCCAAAGACTGTGATAGGGTGGCACTCGCGGATGAGCCGGTACATTTGCGGCCAGAGGTTCCTCGTGTCCTTGTCGCCTTTGCCCTTGCCCGCCGCGCTGTACGGTTGGCAGGGGCACGACCCGGTCCAGCATGGCCATTCCCATCCGGCAAGCCGCAAGGCAAGTTCCCAGCCGCCGATTCCTCCGAAGTCGAAAAGCAACTCCTGGAAGCGATGCGCCTCAACGGACTGCGCGAGGTTGTATGCGCGCCAATCCTGCTTGTAGACCTTCTTCTCCGTCAGCGTGATAGTCTTCGTGTCAATCACGGTTCCGTCCGGCAGCACGTCGCGTTTATGGGTGATGCTCGCTGCGTAATAATGCTTGCACGTAAAACCGCCTTCCTTGTGGTCAAGGCAGGTGCAGGTTTTTGCTTCCAGGTTGACCGAATAGGCCGCGACGGTGCCGCTCTTGGGCTGGCTTGGGACAAGCCAGGTGCCGTCGCTCATGCGATTGAGTCGGCAAGTTGCCGCGATTACCAAGCCGCGTTCTTCTCTCGGAGTCATGACAAATCCCCTTTGTGTTGCTGTATAGATAGTATATACCGCGACGCGGAGAAGTCAAGATAGTATTTACAGGATTCCTTATTTCTTTTCCGGTGGCGCTGGTGCGGCGAGTGGTTCGGATCGGGGAGCGGAATCAGGCCGCACAACGAACCAGAAGTGCCTAATCGCAATGGCGAGCGTGCTCAAGGCAATCACGACGCCGGTCGCCCCTTGAATTGCGTTCGCCGTCGCGTGTAGAATGGTGGTAATCTCATCCATGTGATCTCTCCTTCGTAGTGGTTGGGGAGTACCGGCCCGGTTGGTGTGAACTACCTTCCGGGCCTTTTCATTTTCATACGTGTATCTTTGGCGAGTTCTCTGCGGCGAACAACGGGGACAAAAGATTATGTCCGAAATTTGGTCGAGCTGATGGGGACGAATAAATGTGTCGTTAGGGACAAATTAATTTGTCGGCATTCCTTTACGCCGATAATACGCTTTCTCAACGGCGTCTCGCGTCAACGGTTTGCCGCTTTTGCCGCACCATTTTGGGTTTTTCCGAACCAGCGCCGGTCCAATTTCTCCGAACGTCTTTTCCTCAATGTCGCGCAAGCGGACAATCTCGTCGTCACGGTCTGTCTTGCGTGGTTTTGGGTCGCGAGCTTCTTTGAGCTTCTCCTTTTCCAATGCAGACACCTTGGCTGCCGCTTCCAGGACGAATTCCGACACTTTGGCCTTAAGTTGCTTGTCAAATTCCGCGTCATCCAGCCGCGAGTCTTCTGAAACTATCTTTCTCGCTTCGCTAATAAGCACGGGGAGACAAGTTTCGACAACCGCCGAGAAAACGCGATTGTTGAAATCCCATTTCTGCGATGGCGTTAGTTCACTGACGAGTATTAGCGGCTCAAGACCAGTGCAATAGGGCGCAATCAGTTTCAAAAAATGTCGCCGGTCATCCCTGGAAAGCGTTAGGTAGAGATCGCGCAGCGTTAGTGGCGTGAATACTTCCACGGCATCGCTCCATGTGGCGGGTCGGCCCGGACAGCGCCGCAGCATGGAGCTGCCTGCGAACGCTGGCCGAGCGTGAGCCGGGGATCAATCCGGCCTTCCCGATGCTGCTATTCTATTGACTTGCCAGTAAATACCGTATATACTTGAGACATGAAAGAAAAATACCCGGAAGACTCGTCGATGGGCAAGGTGAGAGCCTTGTTCGAGAAGTCGGGTCTAACGATGAACGACCTGGGCGTGAAGATGGGATATGACGCCGACACTGCGCGCCAGTCGGTATTTCAGTTCCTCAAGTCAGGCGATCCTCGCGTGTCGATGCTGCGCCGGTTCGCGAAGGCGATGGACGTTCCGCTTGCCGATCTTCTCGACGAGAAAAAGAGCCGGGCGAAGTAACTGAATAAACGTGAGGGACACATGACCGACAAAGAGAATGCCTATCTGGTCAAATACCGCGAACTATCGCAGAGAAAAAACCAAGTTGACAGCATGGTAAGGAGTTTCTCCGCAATCTGTACCGCTCTCAAGGACTGGCAAGCAACCACGGAAGACCTTGGATCGATATCGAGCCGTGCCACCCTTGAGGAATGGTCCGACGAAACGCTCGGAAAACTGAGTGGGCTTCGTAAGGATATAATTTACTTCCATCAAACGATGGCCGACTTGGCGAAAATGTGGACGAATTTGAGTCCAGAGGAAAAGGTCGGCCTAGCAGAGCCGGCGACGCTCAAGCCGGCGGCGAAGTGAGTTTCGTAACAGACCGTCGAGTTTCGTAACAAGTCGCCCTTTCGTAACAAAGCCCAGTTCACGGTGCGGATCGGCACGATCTTCGAGGACAGCAAGATCCCGTTCTCGAAATGGCTGATGACCATTCACTTGATGACGAGCAGCAAGAAAGGCGTCTCGTCGCTCCAGATTTCTCGCGAGTTGGGCATCACAGTCAAGTCGGCCTGGTTCATGACGCATCGCATTCGCCTGGCGATGGAGTTGCCGGACAACGAGCCGCCGCTCGGTGGCGACGGCAAGACGGTCGAGGCCGATGAAACCTACGTCGGCGGCAAGCCGCGAATCAAGGGAGTCAGCAAGCGGGGCCGAGGCACGAAGAAAGCGCCGGTCGCCGTCCTGGTGGAGCGTGACGGCAACGTGCGCGTCACCCACGTTGACAACGTGACGCGGGAAACGCTCTGCGAGAACATCCTCATCAACGTCGATCCATCTGCAAAAATCGCCACGGACGATTACGCGGCGTACAACGGCATCGGCGATTAGGTAGTGTCCTAGTTTTGCGCTGCGCCCACATATCAGACGGGCGGCACGTACTCCATGCCCGCGAGTTTTGCAAACTTCTTTCGCTGTCCTTCGTCCAGCCATTGCCCTCTGTGGTTATCGCCAGTGATTATCGCTTGCAGGGACTTCCTCATGCTCTTTTCTGTTGGCTTGTGGGGTTCCCTTGATTTCTCTTCAAAGCGTTTGCAGACTTCGTAGGCGACAACGTCCGCTGCCTGGACGGCGCGATAGCCGAGCTTCCCCGTGAAGGCATAGCTGACCATGCCGTCGCCCCAGGCGGCTTTCCAGCGTGACGAGATCAGATTCCGCAGTTCACCTTCTGTTGGGTGGCCGTCCTCAATGAAGAAGGAAATCTTCCTTGGTAGTCCGAAACGGTCGGCCAGGTCGAACATCTCGTTCATGCAAAGAAAGGCGCATGCGGTGTATTCGCTGTAGCCCCAATCTGACTTTTTGAACGAAAAATGCCAAGGCAGCTTAACAACTGTGGTCGATCCGAGAGCGTGCTTGGCGATAAGTTGAGACATTCGCTTGTGCAGACTCATGCGGCGATCTTTATCCATCCCTTCGAATTCCTCAAGGCCGTGGGCGCAATCCACGGCATGATAGTACGAGAGGTTTGCCAGTCGTAATTCGCGCGACCACTCACGATGCAGCGCCCGCAATCCCTTCCTGCCCAGCAGTACGCCGCTGACGCAAAAGATCGGGCCGTTCTGGCTCTCGTCAAGGCAAGCCGTGAGCATGGCAAATGGCCCCTCGAAAATGTCCAGAATGGTGCCGATGAACTCTCGGTCATCGACTTCGGCTTGTCTCGTCGCGGCGCTGTCGGGTGATTTTTTCATCAGCCGAGTATGACGCATTTTCACGAGGACGCAAAAAGAGCAAAACGCAACTCGCTCAAAACGGCGACTCTTTACCAGCCTCGTTCAATTCATCTCGCGCAACACGTCGCAATCGCTCGCGCATCCACACCGATAGCGGAACGCCAGCGATCTCCGCCGCCTCAGTGAAGGCGGCCTTCTCGCGCGGCTCCAATCGGAGTAGCAAGCTCTCGCTCTTTGCCAGCCCCGAACCTTTCGGCGGTCGGCCCCGTCTTGTCTTCTTGGTCTTCATGTCTTAATTGTATATCCAAAAAATATCGAAATCAAGCCCAGAAAATCCATTGACTTGTATATTTATCGGATATACAATAAAGACGTGAAGAAAAGCCTTGGACTCATTTGGCGTGAATCCAAGGCAAAATCACAATCGAGCGGTGACGCTAGACTGCGACCTTAGCAATCCCATTCTAGCCGAACCGCCAAGCAAAGAAAAGGCGGTTCCCATGTTGTGTCATCTTTGCCAGAATGTAGCCCGTCGCGTTGGCCGGAATCGGAACGGCTCGCAGCGCTATCGCTGCGATGCGTGCGACCGATATTTCACGGACGAGCAAACACGGCCCTTGGATCGGCGCTGCGTAGCGCCGGAGCGGATGACGATCATCCTTCGGTTGCTCCTGGAAGGCAACTCGATTCGCTCATTGGAGCGAGTGTACGGGGTTCATCGCGACACGATCATCAACAACATGATCGAGGCCGGCGAGAAGTGCCGGGCGTTCCTGGAAAAGACGGTCCAGAACGTCCCCGTCAACGACGTGCAATGTGACGAAATCTGGGGGTTCGTCGGGATGAAGGAACGCACTCGGATTCGTCGCGGCCTGGCGGAAGAAGGCGTCGGCGATGTGTGGTGCTTCACGGCCCTTGAGCGGAAAACGAAGCTGATCCTGACTTGGCACGTCGGCAAGCGTACGCCGGTCGATACGGCGGTTTTCGCGGACAACCTCTATCACGCGACGCAGGGCCGGTTTCAGCTGACGACGGACGGCTACACGCCTTACCGGACGGCGATTCCCGCGATCCTGGGCGGGCGGGTTGACTACGCGACCCTGGTCAAAGTCTACGGCGAGTCGGAGGACGACAGGCGTTACTCTCCCGCTACGGTAATCGACGTTATCGCTACCCCTCGGCTCGGCAATCCCGATGAAGACAAGATTTGCACGAGCCATGTCGAACGCCACAACAAGACGCTGCGGATGCAGATTCGCCGGTTGACGCGATTGACCGACGCGCACAGCAAGAAATGGGAGAACCACGAAGCGGCGATGGCTTTGTTCTTCGCATATTACAACTTCTGCCGGGTTCACGGAACGATCAAGATGACGCCGGCGCAGAAGCCGGGATTGACGATCGAGACGTGGAGCCTGCAAAGACTCCTTGCGGAAGCTGCGAAGGTGTGACGGAAATGGGCTTGACCCGACACCGCAGGGTGTACAATGACCGTAGGTGTTACGCCAATGGCTCGTCGCCTGAATTCTTCAGCGGCGGGCCATTCTCTTGCGCCTAGCGCGTCCTTGACAGATTTTTCATTCAGCGCTATGATTTAGCAATCGGGTGTTTTCCAGAAATCGCAGCGGGCGTAACACCTAACACGCCTCTTGCCGGTTCCGGCAAAAGTTTCCCGAAAAATGGTATTCCGCCAGCACCTCGGGTGGCACATCATGCCCAGCGATCAGCGCAGCGCGCACAATCGCCTTGTGCATCGTGTCGCCTTTCTCCATCTTGATCCGCAGCAGAGGCTTGGTGCCTGGGAGGATTTCAGGACCGCGCCCTTTCGACTTGGAGTCCTTTTGATCGATCAAAAATCCGATCGCGCCTTCCAGCCCATACGACTGCGCCATGAATCGGGCGTCTGACGACATTCCTCGGGTGAATCCGTCCTTTTCGATCGCGTCGGCGACTTCTTCGGCGGTCTTGCCGTGGCGCGAAGGTTCCAGGATGAAATGCACGTCCCGCTTTAGCGATCGCACTTTCTTGTCGTTGAACTGCTCCGCGGTCAATTCCCACGGCTCACATTTGGAAGGGTGCTTCTTCTTCATGCCATTGCTTTTACCCGTGGCGCCGCCCTTTGTCCACTGCCCTTTGTCGTCCCTCGCTTCATTCGGATCGAAGCCGATCGATAAGCTGACGGACGCCTGCCACGGCGATTCCCACGTCGAGAACGCCAGCCGTTCTTTCTCGGGAACATCACTGAGATCGGGCGTCGGCACGAACAGTTCGTCATCGGGGGGACGGATGCCGGTTTCGAGCCATTTGATCGCAGCTTCGATTCCCTTCTCGGCGGCGCGTTTGATCGGCCAGAATATTGTTGAGCATCTGCAGCCCATGTGCGACGACGGAGCGACACGGGCCCATACCGGATCCAAAACACAGAATACGCTGGTTCTCTTGCCGCCACGCCCGACAAGGCCGCTGCGAGACAAGGCGCGGCAAAGGTCGGTCAATCTGCTGTCGTCAATCTCGGAACGAAAAGCGAAGACAGCCGAACTTCGCACTAATGGACTTTGAACGACCGCCTTCTGCCCCAGCTGATACGCCATGTTGACATGATTTCGAAACAGCATCCTCTGCCTTTTCTCCGCCATCCGGCTTTTCCCCAGCGCATCCGCTGCCTTGTCCATGAACGTCTCGACCGTATCCCCATCGACCACGGCATCAACGAGCGCATTCCTCATCTTCTCCAGCGCATCCAGGGAGGATATCCTTGCCATGGATAGGCCTTCTAACCTCGCCTTGCCGATGGTCGATTCGAAGTAGGAAGGGGTCAGAACTCCACGTATCGCCATCTCTTTTGCTGCTTCATGGATGATCGGGAAACGCACGATCGGTTTAGCGCCTCCGCTCATCAGCCATGAAGGGAGCTTCTCGGGCTTCGTCAAGAGGCTATCGACGAACGCAGCGTCAAAGGGGTTTGGCGTCTTGGCAACTGGCGGAAGCGTCGAGAGCACCCCTTGCCCGCCCTGGAGCCATCCCGCTACTTGCGCGTCGCTGATCGTCCTTGCCATCACGGGTTCGTACTTGCGCAAGATCGAGCGGAAGTCGGTCAGGAACTTCTCAAGCAATTGCCGTGGCGTGATGCCTGAATTGACCAGCTTGCGCATGAGCGCCAGGGTTTCCCGTTGCACCTCGGACGAGACTGCCTTGCCGCCGGCCTCGGCGCGCTTGATGACTTGCGCGGTGAGGGCGTCGGCGGCGCGCTGGTGTTCGGAGATGGGGGTGCCCAAGGAGAGGTTGATGTTGTCGCTGGCAGGGTCAAACGTGCCCTTGTTTTGGACGCTCTTGATCTGGTTGGGTTCGAAGGCGATCCAGACGCGATGGTCTTTGCCGCCAGTAACCTTTCCGCCGATATGGGTGAGGCCGTCATAGCCGATCTTCTGAAGTAGTTCGTTGATTTCGCTTCTATTGAGGCCGATTCCTCCCCCAAGATCCTCGTACGAGAACGTCGGCGCAGCCAGTTTCCTTTCGTATTGCGCAAGTTCAGCGTTGTGCTCGGCCATCTTGGATTTGGCGGCTTGCCAATTAAGGTAATCGTCCGCTACCTCGGGATCGACCTGACTTTCGTACAAATCTTCGCTCTGAATTTCCTCGAACGCAAGACGCCCGGTGGAAAGTAGATGCTGCACCAGCTCCTCGTCGGAAACGTCGGCATAGATGTCGCGATTGGAGCCGCCGGCGCGTCTCCCTTGCGAATCCTGATAGGCGCCAAGGCGATTTCTAAGGACGGAGGCCGTGTCCTTAATGCTGTTTCTCAATTTTGGATGCCACGAGAAGAAGTCGGCCGGCGTGCTGTTCGGGTCGGCTCCTTTGTCGATCAGCCTTTTTTCGAACTTTGCCAGGTTCTTCTGCGTCATCGGAACGAAGTCGTTTTTCAGCTGGTTGATCCTGCTTTGGAGACTTCGTCGGTTCCCCGCGATGCGTTCTTCAAGAGACGCTGATCGCACAAGCCCAAGCGACTCCCTGGACAGCTTTGAGGCGTCAAGGGCGTCTTTGTCGATGTCGAACGGCTTCCTGATGTTCAGGTAAACGCCCTTCACTTCGGGCTGTTGCCATTCAACCCCGTTGTTTTTGAGCATTTCCCGCCAAGAGTCGGTCGTGTCTTTGTCCCATCCAAAACTAGACGGTAGGTGATCGTAGGCGTCCTCTCCACGAATCGAGGCTGTTTTGCCATCTCGCACAAACAACGGATGCTCATAGCCAGCCGGATCGACAAGCCGCGTTTGTCCAGCATGTTCGTCTGCGTTTGTGCTTCGAGTCCTCAAGAGCCATCCGTCCGGCAAAGTGGCCTCAAGCCTCGCCTCGATCATTTGGGCCTGATGGATTCTCACCATGGAGATTTCAGCAGCGTCTTTTGCGGTGTAGGTGTTGGCAACTTCTTGATCTTCTGTGAAGTAGAAGCCGGGCCCGTACAGATTGGACGTGCTGACCTTGCTCTTGTCGAACGCCTCAAATCCTCCATGGCTAGTCCCGTGATAGACCGCCACGGGCTTTCCATCCTTCATCACCTTCGATCCGCTGCCCTCGATCCTGTGCGTCTCCTGCGGTTCCCCGTCTTTGTTGACTACCTTGCTCGCGTTGGCCGCGTCATGTTCCCAATCGCCAAACCATGCCTTGAATGCCTTGGCGCGCGTGCCGTTCTTGCGGTAGTCCTCGGCGTGGTCCGTGGTGTCATTGGTGGACGTGCCCCCGCCCGACGAGGTGAATTGCCCGCCCCCTGGACCTTTGCCCTTGTGCTCATGCCCTGTTGCGTCCCTGGACATTACAACGCCTCTCCGCCATTCTCGACCTTGACATACCCCAATCTCTTGAACACCGCCAACACTTCGCAGCACGTCGGGTTCGGTCGATGGTGCGCCTGTTTGTACTCGTCCATCGCCTTGAGGAATGCAAACTCTTCCTCGGTGTACTCGTCTTTCAGGCGTGCCGACGATGCTACGTGGCGGCCTCTTTTTGCAGCAGCGCGCAGGATTTCTTCCATGAGGTAAACCTCCCCTAACAACTCAAGATCGCTTCCAACTCCCTGTCTACCGGATCAATCCCCAGGAGGAGCCATTCGTCTTCGATCTGCTGTCGCTTCTTGCGCTTCTTCCATTCGTCCTGATGTTTCTTTGAGGGATACCTTTCATAGGGACCATCGCCACTGATTCTTCGTCGTGAAGGAGGAGGGGCAGGAGAACGATCGAAGTCCCCGTACATCTGCCCTGGACCGCCCCGACATGCGAGCTGGGTTATCTCCTCGACGTCTCTTGAGGAACCCGATCCCCTGCCAAATGCGCCGTACCTTCTTCCTGGGATTGCGCACGGAGTTAATTGCGTCAAGGTGGCCATAATTCAAATGCCTTATGAGACGCACGGCAACTTCACTTGTCAACCCTTTGGGGATCTCATTCCGGCGCTTCGTCTCGGGTTCGATGATTAACGGATCACACAATCACAAACGCATCGCCCGCCGTCGGAGCGCGGCTGAGCGCTGCGAAGGTGAAGGCGTTGGTCGCCGGGTTGAAAGCGGTAATGTTCGTCGCCTCTTTCACGATGTGCTCTGCATCGTGGAAAATAATAATCCGACCCTTGAACTGGTCCGTCTCGCCGTACGAAGCTGCGCCAGTATCGATGAACGATGTCGTCGTCGGCGAACCCGTGACGGTGCCGCTGTACATCGTCCGCGCCGAGAGAGACAGTAGGCCAGCCGCATCGGTGGAACCATTCAGGGCAAGGGTGTCGCTTTTCATGTTCCCGGCGCCGGTCAAGGCGGCCGGGAGGCGCGATTTAATATCGTCCGTGTCCGTCTCAACATCCGTGGCGGTCTTGATCGTGGTGCCGCTGAGGTTGACGGTGGCGCTGGACGATGACCAGATTGAGGCTTGGCGGGTTGAAATGGCTGCGTCGATTCTGCCAAGTTCCGTCGTCAATTCGGTGCGTACCTGACTTGCGACGGTGGCCGCGCTTGGCGGAGCGGTGTAGCTGGCCGATGCAAGGCGTGTTGAAACGGCTGCGTCAAGGTTCGCAATCCGCGTATCCCCAAGGACGCAGGACGACGATTGAACCGAGTACGCCCCGCCCGTGACCTGGGTCTGCGTTAGCGTCGAGCGGCTGCTCACCGTGGCGTCGAGGTTGTCGATCTTCGCAGCGCGCGCCGTGGTGTAATCCGCCGCGAGGGTGTCGAGTTTCGTCCGATCCGCCGCCGTGAAATCAACCGCCGTGGTATCGACGATGACCGACGTGTTGCCGTAGAGCCTGGTCGCGCCGCCTTCCGCGACGCTGAACGTCCACACCAGTTGTTCGAGCGTGTCCCCCACGTCGGCGGTATAGATCGAGCGATACCGGCCGGTGGAGACAAGGGTCATCGTGGTGGAGTCGAGGCGGCTGCTTTTGTCCGTGCCGGCCTGGTTGACCAGTGCCACCGTTGGCGCTGAGTCCGGTGCTTCCATGTTGCCAACGTCATCGTAGAGGAGCAATTCGATCCGGTACGTCGTGGTGCCGCTGTCGGGCCGCTCGATAACTTCGGGGACCACGCGGACAACGCGAGTGTTGTTCTGCACGGAGGTTACTTCGGCGCTCGATGCGACGTTGCCGCCGATGTTCAAATTGTCCACGTAGCCGAATCGCGCCGAGGTTGCGCCGATGTCGGACAAAGCCGCATCCGCCTCTGTGTTCACGTCGGCCTTCGCCTGAGTCGCGAGCGAGCCGATGGACCCAGTGACGTTACCGCCGACGTTCCCTGTCACACTTCCTACCGCGCCGACGACACTTCCTACGGAGCCAGTGACGTTGCCACCGACATTGCCGACGACACTTCCCACGGAGCCAGTGACGCTCCCCACGGCCCCGGTGACGCTGGCAATCGTCACGTCCGATGCAACCTTGGCGTCGGTAATTGCGTCAGAGGCAATGGCGGCCGCGTTAATCGCCCCCGCTGCGAACGTCGCTGCATCGATCGCGCCATCGGCAATCTTCGCTGCGGTGATCGCGTCCGCCGCAATGCCTGCGGCGGTGAGCCATCCTGCGGTGATCGAGGGGAGATTCGTCAGCGTCGTTGCCGTATCGGTTAAAACCACGCCCTGCACCTTGTGGGCCGATGGATCGTAGCCCGTGTCCACGAAGTCCTTCAGATCCGTTGCGCTTTGTCCGAACAGATCGAAGTTGATCAGCTTGAACGCCTTCGGTGTCGCTGCCGCCGTGCCGCTGGTGATCGTGACTTGCACCACGGCGTACCATGCGCCCGTGGCAAACACCGCGTCTGCCACGTCGAGTCGGTACAAGCCCTTGGAGAGCGTGCTGCTGACTTCCAGCAGGCCCCAATCATTGTGCGCGTCCGTCAATGTGGAGAGGTTGTTGAGCGAACTGGTCACATCGGTATGCACCACGTCGTTGTCTGTCTCGACTCGCGTGTACGTCACAGTGAGCGAGGCCGCGACCAGGCCAGTCTTGCCAGCACCGGTCGTTGACGCAGGGTCGGGGATAAACACCAGAATGGTTCGGTCGGTTGTCCCGATCAGGATTTCTTCCATTAGGACAGTCCCCCATTCATACCGACAGGCCGTAACACGGCTCCAGCACTACCACCAGCTTCCTGATGCTGGGCAGCGCCGATGTCGGGATAGCCGACCGTAGTCGCGCTGTAGCTCCCAGAATCCTGAGTGAAGGTGCCGATCCCGGCGTTGTGGCATGCGGCCCCATCGCTGGCGGTATTGTTGAGGCCGAAGTTGCCGTTGGCGGCATCGGTGAAAGCTGACCCCGTGAGCGTGATCGAACCTGAGATGAGCGAAGCATTTAGTCCCGTGGTTTGGCCGCTGGTGTTGCTGTAGAAGGCGTTACTTTGGAGCCTGAACGCCGACGCGACGCCACCAGCATTGTTGACGCCGTAAGCACTGTTGGACTCGAAGATGCAATTCTCGACGATCGCGCCGCCGGTGTTGATCTCTAAACCGTCGCCGCCGTTCCCGTAGCAGACGCAGTTCACCAACATCACGTAGGAGGACTCGGCGAATATCCCATCGTTAGCATTTGAATCGGCGATGCAGTTGATTAACGTAGCGCCAGAACCGTCGATTACGAAGCCGCGATTGTTGCTGCCCGTGTTGTTGTGGCTCAAGCACCGGAGCGCCGTTCCGACAAGGTTGATACCACTGGCAAGATTCGTGTTGCTCTGATTGCAAGCGAACGCCTCGCACGACTCAATTCTTGAGTTTGCGCTGGCCAACTCAATCCCGTTGCCTCGAACCGCCGTCACGACAATTCGCAATCCTTCCGAGCCTACGCCGCTGATGCGTATGCCCGTCGCCGATCCAGTGGCCCCGTTGTTCTGACCAACAACGTCTCGAACGCTCATCTTGGTGCCGGACATATTGAGTAGACGGAAAGACGCACCAGATGTTCCGCCGTCGATAGTCCATTTCCCGCCGTCGCCTGGAGATGTCGTGTATCCCTGGATCACGATTGGTCCGGCAAGCGAATGGAGTACCTCGGCAGTGACGCTATAGGTCGTGCCGTTTTTCATGTTGACGCGGGCCGTGTCACCATTGGCGTTGACGAGCGTGTTGGTCAGAAAGTCAAAGGGGAACTTGGTCGATCCGTTTGGCCCCTTCCACGCCCCGCCAGTCGTGCAAGTCCTACCCGTCGCTCCGGTCGCCGGTGCGGTCCCGCTCTTAGCCGTACTGCTTATGTCCAGTGAAGACCCTCCGGCATTCACAGCCGTCACCCGACCTATGTAAACTGCGAGTGTCGCACCATCTAAATAGACGGACGCGAAGTCTCCGACGCTGACGCCACTGAACGGTGTACCAGATGCTGCGGTGAAACGGTTGGCAGCGGCGTTGCCCCAGTCGCCGTTTGTGGAAGTGACAGCGCCGTTCGCGGCCAGGTCGCCCGCGTTGATATTGCTGCCCGATGCAGCATTGCAGTAGAATTCGGTGAAGGCCACTGGCACTCCTTAAAACTTTGGTGAGCCGTGGACACTCACCGCTCGAACTTGATTAATCCGGGGAGGGTTGCCTGCCTCCATGAACGTCACCATTGCATCCGCCAACGCCTTGATCGCTCGAATTTGGCTTGCAAGCACTCGCTTTCTGCCATCCTGTTCTGCACCGTCCTTGATCTCATCGGCGGCATCAGGGAACAGGTTGTTGCCGGTGACGGCGGCGTACTCGCTCTGAAACCTCTTGAGAGTTTCGTAGAGGGCTTCCGTATTATCAGCGACGATCCGGGCACGCTCGTTGACGAAGCGAATTGCTTGCGGGTTGGTGATATCTGGCATGGGAAATCTCCGCATCCTCTCTTTGACAAAGGGTTAGCGCCCCCTCTCTCTTGTGGGAGATGGGGGCAGGTTGGTTACTTACTCCTCATCAACTTCCTCTTCCTCGACGGTCGTAATGTTCCCGTCACGATCTCTTTGCACGGTCTTCTTGACCTTCTTGGGTTTGCGCACGGATTCTACAATCTTGGCCACGGCGATTGCAATTCCCGCGAGGTCGATTTGAGGAGCAGATGGTATCACAACCGGCGCTGCTGGCTCGCGTGCGAGGAGCTTCTCCAGGAGCATCTCCAGGCGGGAGGGTTCCGGGGGAACGGGAGGCAAAGGCGGCGCAACAACGATCGGCGCCACGGGGATGACCTGGGGTTCTTCTGCGTCCTCCATCTCGAGGGGGAACATCTCGCGCAGATTGCGGATTGCTTCCATGCGGACTTCGTCGGAGATGTCGTCGGCGAGGGAGAGGGAGGTCGGTTCGTCCTCATCGTAAGACTGCGAGAGGGACATTGTTTCCACCTGGGTGATCGGGTTGCTTGCCGTGATCCGGCGCAGCACTTCCTGCCCTGCCTTGCCGACCGGCACGAAAAACCGCCGTTGATGCGCGATGGTTTCCTTGATGACCCCTTCACTCACGAGCGGATCGACTTCATACGAACTGCTGAACCCCTTGATCTCCAGGCGGCGTTCACCCTGCACCTTGACGGGCGCGATTCTCCAGCCGTTCGCCAATCGTGCCGTGCCTTGCCCGCTTTCGACCTGGCGATGCACCTCGGCGGGATCGTGTTGCACGGAATCCGCGTGCAGCCCGAAGTTCGTGCGGAACTCGTCCAGGAACTCCGGCTTGATATGCCGGCCGACGGCGTTTTGATCGCCGATCTTCAATCGGTAGATGCGCGGCTTTTCGTCGGCGCCTTGCTTCAAACGTCCCCAGACGGGCAATAAAGCCCCCGTGACGAAATGTTCTTCGTTCTCCGTGAAGGGCGGCGTCGCGTCGTGCTGGGCCTGCCAGTCCTTCTTGGCGCTATCGTGGCTCAAGGGGAGGAATTTCGAGTATTGGTATTGATGGGGCGCGTTCGCTGCCTCTTCCTCGTTGCCATGCACGGCCTGCCAAAGATCGCTCTGGTTGGCGAACTGCATTCCCGTGGGGCCCATGAGTCGGTAGGTCGGGGTGACCCTGCCCGTTTGCACGTCGGTTCGATCGGCGCTCTTGTAGACCGCCCAAACCTTCTCGCTCCGTTTGTTCCGGACGAAGCCGACCAGTTCCCCGGCCTTGTCGACCTTGTTGAATGGCAGTTTCTCGGTGCGGTGTTGCGCCTTGACGACGACGTGTTTCGTCTCGGCGCCGCTGGCCGGATCGCGGTGAATCACTTCCTCATGTGTCTTGGTCATCGATTGGGCGGGAAACTCCTCCACGCCGTGCGCGAGGGTGCCGTCTTGCTCGTGCTGGTCGATGACGTCCTTGTGCCGCTTGTCGAACTCGTCGAACACCTTGTTTTGCGTGTCCAGCTTGAGCGCCAACAGGCGATTGAGGAATTGACGAATGCCAACGGCAGGCTTGGCCTTGGCGCGTTTGTTGCCCTTCTTATCCTCTTCCTCGGTCTTGAAACCGAGTTCCTTCATGGTGCGCTGATATTCCATGCCCTCGATGCCGCCGCGCTTGAGGTCGTTGAAGAACTTGTCGACCGCCTCCTGTGCTTCCTCCGACTCGAGGTTGTCTGCCGCGGCGTAAAGCCCGCCTGATGCCGCTTGTTTCTGGCCGCGCGTCAAGGCGCCCATCTGCTCGAGCCGGCGCGCTGCCGACGAGAGGAATCGCTTGTTGCCAGGCACTTCGGGAATTGCCACGGGCCGGATGATCGGCGCGCTGCTCTGATTGGTCCGGTGCGAACGTCCCAGGGATTGCACCAAAGGCGCCGCGCTCCATCCCGGCTGAAGCACGTAGTGAACACGCTGTTTCTGGTTCTTCGCACGCTTGTCCGCGTGATAGCTCGCCCCGGTGTTTCCTGCGCCTGAGAAGACGAGCAAATCCTTGGCGTCGCTGTTCTGGAACGCTTCGATGTTCGCGGCGTTGGCGTCCCCGCTGCGCCGGTCGAGTTGCTTGACCGTGTTGCCGTTCTTGTCCTTGACCCAGACGAAACGCTGCTTCCTTCCGGTCACTTCCGCCACGCGATCGCCGAAAGCGTGTACCAGCTGATCCAGGGGCGATTCGGGGATGTGCAGATCGCTCGCTTTTTCAATCAGGGAATCTCGCATCGCGACCGCGGCCGGGTCTTCCACCAGATCCCCGCCGACCACTTCGTTTTGCTTGGCAAAGTCGGCCATCTCTTTCGGGATGACCTGCCCGGGCGCAAACTTGACGCCGTTGATCTCGGTTCCCTTGTCGCCGGCCTTCATTGCCGTACGCACCGGCCTTGATAGTTCGTTGCCGTTGGAATCGAGGTAGGTTTCGTAGCGGTGGATCGGGAAAGACTGTTCCAGGTAGTTCTGGAGGATCTCCCGCGGCGAAATATCCACGTCGTCGAGCGTTTGATCTTCCGTGCGTTTGGCCAATGCGCGGTTCGTGCTTGCCTCCATGGTGTTGACCAGCTGGATAACCGGCGCGCGTCCCTCCTTGATGTCCTGCTTGGCCGACGCAATGACGCTCTCGGTCTGCATCCCCGTCAACATCTGGTTAAAGAAACGCTGTTGCGCACCCCAGAACTGCGAATTGGCCGCGCCCTTGGCGTTCTTGTTCTTGTCGGCGTTGGTCGATTCGAGGACCTTGTCAATCTGCAAGAGGACGTTTTGCCATCCCTCGGCCACGGCATCGTACGTCGCGCGCTGATGATCTTTCAGCTGGTGTTCGAGCGGCTTGACGACAACCGTTCCTTCCGGCGTGCCGTCGTTCATTGACAACGTACGCGCGTTGTAGGCGCCCGTCGCCTTGGCCGACTGCGCCACCGCTTCCATTGCAGCGACGCCGCCTTGCCTCATCTCCTGGATGAATTCCATCTTGTTCTTGAACTGTGTTCCCGGGCCCCAGAGGCCCAGGCGTTCGGCGTACGCGAGGTTCTCCACTTCCGTGGCGCCGGTTGCTGACCAGTAGTTGACGCGCGCGTTCGGCGCCATCTCCTGCAGCTTCATGCCGGCGAGGGCCTGGAGGGAGGCGTCGCTCTTGCCCATCTCGCCTTCCATTTGCTGGCCGTTGGACATGGCGTGCGCTTCGTCGAAGGAGATCGTCCCGTCGAAGTTGTCTCCCATCCATCCGAGAAGCGTCTGGAGGTTATCCGGCTTGCTCTTGTCCTTGGGGCCGCTCCGCAAGGTCGAGTAGGTCACGAAGACAATGCCGTCCTCGGGAGGCTCTTTGCCTCGCAACTCTTCGAAGGGAATCACCTTGTTCGGGTCGATGCCAAGGTCGGAACAATCGCGCCGCGCGTCCTTGATGAGGCTGGCGCGAAGGCTGACCCAGACGTGCTTCTTGCGTCCGTGGTTCATGTTGTGCGCGATGACGCCGGCGACTTGGCGACCCTTGCCGGTGTTGTGGTGGATGATTCCTTCCGCCACGTAGTTTTCCGGCCCCGGAACGTACATATCGAAATAGGGGCCAATTCCCACGAATTCGATGCCCCGTATCCGGTCCCATCCGCTATCATAATCGCATGAAGAAGAAACCGACTTGTCCGCCCCTGGATGATCGCACGGGAAAGGCAATCGCTGCGGAGTATGCTGCGGGCGATGGCGTTCCGGCGCTGATGGTGCGCTACCAAACCAGCCAGTATCGCGTGCGAGAGTACCTGAAGAATCATGGCTTCCGCATCCGTACTCGTGGCGAGGCGACCGGCCTGCGGAACCGCAAAAGCGCGACGCCGATTGACGAAGCGAAGTTGCGTCTCCTGATCGACGAGAAGCTATCGACGACGGAGATTGCCGCGAAGCTGGGAGTGTCTCAGCCGACAATCGAGATGAAACTCCGGCGTATTGGGCTGAACTCAAAGCATGGCCGCGGCTCTCGACTGGAGAAAAACTACTTCTGGAATGGCGGTCGAGTGACCGACGAAGACGGCTACATTCTGCTGAAGCAGAACGATCATCCGTTTGCGACAAAGGCCGGTTACGTTCGAGAGCATCGACTGGTAATGGAAGCGATCCTTGGCCGCTACCTTGATCCACTCGAAGTGGTTCACCACAAGAATAAAAACAAGGCCGATAATCGTCCTGATAACCTGGAGTTGTACAAGTCGAATGCCGATCATCTTCGCGACGAACTGACGGGAGTGCGTCCGAAGTACACGGAAGACGGTCTGCGGCGCATGCGAGAAAATGCCCTGCGCGTAAACCGTCGTCGATACGGAACCAACCCGAAGGCGTCAAAAAGCGATGCTCCCCCGTCACCGTAACCACACGTCCGCTCTCCAGCGTCACGCGGTAGAGTTTCTCGACCCCCTTCAAGAATGGCGCATGAGCAAGACGCGGAACCAATCCGTCGGGCGTCAACGACAGCACGACGTGAGGCATTCCCGCCAGGGCCAGCTCTTCGATCGTCGTGGAGATTCCCGTCAAGGGGTTGAAGATCTTCGTCCACGGCGCGACACATCCCGTGCCGTCCCCGGACATCATGCCGCGGCGTACGCTGGGCTTGGCGACCTCGCCTTCTTTCGCCTCGGGGGAAGGGAGGAACGTCTCGTTGGCCTGCACCATGTACGCGACTTGTTCGAGACCGGCTTGAGTGAGGCCGACGTTGCGCTTGACCTTGCGTCCGTCGGGGAGAACGTCCTCGACCTCCTTGTAGGTCACCAGATCGGGCGAGAGAAGTAGCTTGACGTCGAGTTTCGGCAGGCGCACGGCGGACATGGCCGCGGATTCAACCAGTGGCGTGATGTGGGGGACGGAGCCTGGAACGTGCATCGTCTGCGGGGACCATGCGTCGAAGAGCCCCTGTCCGGACTGTGCGCCCTGACCGGCTTCCTTGACTTGGGCCGGCTCGATTACGACGGGCTTGGCTGGCCGAAGTTGGGGTGCTGGAACTTGATAGCCTCGAAGAGATTTTCCTCGAGAACCGCCGCCGCGGCCTCCTCGTTTGCCGCCTCGTCCAGCAGGTTGAGCAGGCTCGTCAGATGCGTCGCCAGGATCGTCCACGCCGCTTGGTCCGACAGGTTCGTCGTCCTCAGTTCCTGATCCAGTTCCTCCGGATTCGTCACCAGATAACTCGCTGCCAGGAACGGGCTCATCCTCGTCATCTTCTCCTGCGCGTACGCGAGCATCTCCGCGCGGAAGTTTCGCCGGCCGGTCGTCGGCTGGTTCTCCAGGTGCGCGATCACCAGGTTCAAGAGGTCCGGCTGATCCGGGTTCGGCTCCTCCTCGAGGTTCGCCAGGATCTCCTTGGCCCGCTGGCTCGCCGGATGCGTCGCCAGTTGCGCCAGTTCCCATCGTCGGTCGATCATTGCGCACCCCTTCCAGTTTCCGCATCAAATCCGGGATGTCCTCGGCGTCACCCAGGACCGGCGCCGGCGTGTTCTCGTCGGGCGCTACCTTATCAATGATAAGCGTGCGCGTGCCGAAATGCGTCCCGTATTTCTTGTATTCCCCGCCTCCCACGCCGACATTGGCGCGGAGCGTGTAGCCCTTCCCCGCAAGACCGGCGAACCACTTCTTGTAGGTCGGACTATCGGGAGACATCCCTGCGCCGCGCTTCGATCCATCCTCCGACGCGCCTCTTGCCATGCCGCCGGCGACGATCGCGACAAGGCGTCCCCCGGGTTGCATGGACTCCAGGGCTTCGGAGATGTGGTTCGCCCCGGTCATCAGGACTTTCTGATTGCCGAGTCGCCCCGCGGTCTGGCTGAAAGGCGGATTCATCACCACGGCAGTAGGACGGATGCCCTTGCCCGGGAGAATTGCGCCGATCTGCTCGCCGTCCTCCTCGTGGACGTTCTCGGGGCCGAACAGCGCATTGAGGAAGGCGACGCGTTTCGGGTCTTTCTCGTTGACCACGACCTTGGCGCCGGCGTTCTCGGCATGAATCGCCAGGTCCCCGGTCCCTGCGCTCGGTTCAAGAACGGTGTCCTTGTTGTTCAGGTTGGCGAGCCAGTTGACCGCGTAGGCGTAATGCGGCGGGGTGCTGAATTGCTGATGGCTGTCCTTGTTGCCGCTGCGGTTCGTCTGGGTCGGCAGGTTGGCCACGTCCTCGGCGAGGGTTTGGACTTGCTCAATCGCGGAATCGAGGCTGACCGTCGGGTCGGTGTGGCCCTTCAAGGCCATGTTGAACCCGGCTTCGAGGGAATCGTACGCATCGCTGGGGCCGTACTTCCCTTCCGCGCGCGTGCCGCCGTGGTGCTCGTCGGCTGCACTGAATAGCTCCGATGCCGTGATGGTTTCGCCTTTGCCCAGACGATCGGCGAGGTGCTCGGCGAGAGAGATGGATGGACCGGCCTTCTTTGGTTCTTCCGGCCCCGGCACCCTCACGCCGTCAACCCAATGATATCGGCGCCCGAGTGAATCGACCGTCTCTCCGGTGAAGAGGGGTTCTTTTGGTTGGGCTTCATGCGGAACCGTCAACCTCGCAACTGCCTCGGCTTGCTTGGCTTGATGGCCTGGATCGCCAATAAGTGTTATGGGGAAGTTTTTATCCGTCGCCGGTGTTTGGGGCGCTGGGGATGCGCCTTTGACCTTCGCCGCCTTCTTCGCTTCCGTCTTTTCGTGCGCCTTCATCGCGGTCATGCTGCTGATGGTCCCCGAACGATTCCCCGTCTTGGCTGAGATCTTGCCGCCGATCGTGGCCTTGTAGATTTTCCCGCCTGCGCCCTGGTAATACTCATGTTTGCCCACAAAGGCGACGTGGCCTTTGCTCTTGGTGGGTGATGGCACGACGTTGTTCGGAGATTCTCCGACGGGCTTCGGAGATTCTCCGACGTTCTTCGCCTTCGCTGCGCCGGCAATCCGCCCGATCAACTCTTCCCTGGTTTTCCCCTTGGCAACGGGGGTCTTTCTTCCTTCGCGGTAGAGGCCCAGGCCCTTGCCGTGCTTCTTGATGGACCAGCCGTCGGGGAGGGGTGTTTGATCATCCCCGGTTTTCATTGGAGATTGTGCGATTTCAGGGGGTTTTGGGGCGTTTTGCTCACCCCCTGTTTTTGCGGCCTTTTCTTGATCCAGGAACGCCTGGACGCGCGCGACGACCTGCTTCTCGTCGTTCCACCAAGAATCACCGACGCGAGGGTCTGACTCCGGCTTCACGCCAAGCGTTCTTGCGGCCTCACGAGCCTTGAAGATGTTTTCCCACCATCGATCCGGGAGGCGATCGTCGTTTTGTGGGGCGGATACCTTTCCTTCAGGGATGACCGTCTCTTGGCCGCTGCGCAGGTCCTTGACGATGAGTTTCCCCGGCTTGCCCTTCGCCGCTTCACCGGCCGCCAGTTCGTCCCTTCGCTTGCGTAGCGCCGCCTGCTCTGCCTCAAGGCGCGTGATACGCGGTCCTTCCCCGTTGTCATTGGCTGCGTTCAATTCGCCATAGCCGCGCTTGTCCTGGATTTGATCGAGGCGTTTGTCGATGTCCTTGACGTTCTTGAATGAGGCTGCTTTGCTGGCAGCGCGCTTCTCGTCGGGAGTCAATCCATCTGACTGAGTTTCACGTCGTTCTCCGTCACCGGCGGATGCGGGTAGCTTTCCTGTTCCACCTGGAGGTGCGCCAGCGCCTCCCTGCACAGCCGGTCCAGCTGCTCCGGGGTTAGCGCCTTCCCGCTCGACTGCGGCGCGGACGTTGTCGATCGTTGCATTTCGTGCGGCATCTTTGGCCTTCTTTCCTTGTGCTTTGGCGACTGCCATGGCGCCGTTGTTCAACGCTTCGGAGATTGGTCCCTTGGAGTTGACCAGTTTATCGAAGATCGCCAGGGTTTGTTGGTTCTCTTCGGCGATCTTTTTGTTGCCCTCCACGTCGAGGGTGTTGCCATGCTCCTCAAGGACCGCCGCCCTTCCTTGGCTCGACACCGCCTTGAAGTGATTCACGCTCTTGGCGAGCTCGTTGCGCACCGACTGTTTGAGTTCGTTCCTCTCTCCAAACAACGAATCTTCGCTGGTGATATCCCCGAATAGCGTGTGCTCGGTCGTTTCATGCGTGGGAGTCGCGGCCATTTCCTTGGCCATGCTCTCGATGATCTTGGGCGCATACTCCTTGCCCGATTGTTTCTTCTTGTCCAGGTAGTTCGCCAGCTGGTCCTGGAGATTGTGGTCGGGCAGGTGTTTTGCAATGGCGACGGCCGTGTCTTGCTCCATCTCGCCGACGTTGACCTTCTGGAACAGGCGGTCATTCAGCTTGACGAGCGATGAAGCATCGGCCGCGATCTTGCCCTTGATCGATACGCCTCGCTTGGCCAGGTCTTCCGGCGTTGCCTTGGCATCGCGCATGAACTTGGCGGCGTCCAGTGCGGTTCCGCGTCCTTCCGCGATGTTGATGAGGGCGCCTGCTGCGCGTGCTTCTTGGGCGTTCTTCGCGTTGAGATAACGGACGGCCATATGGGAGACGCCAGAACGCTCGCCTAGCTCCAAACGATGATGACCGTTGACCACATACGTCTTTTTGTCAACGGGGTCCTGCCAGACGGACAGAACGCCCGCGAAATCTGGATTCCACTTCACGTCGGAGAGTTCGCCCGTTACTCCCTTGGCATTGGTCGATTGCTTGTACTGGAAGCGCTCGGGGTCGCGGTGGAGATGCTCGATCGGTACGTGATAGACTTTCGATTTCTCCGGGGTGCCGCCATGCCACGGATGCCCGCCATATCCAGGCTCAGGCTTGTGTTCTGGTTCCGTCTCGTAGCCCTGGTTCGCTTCCTTCGCTTCGGGGGGCCCTTCCTTGAGTTCCTTCTTCTCCTCGGGCGTGGCCTCGGCGACGACTTCTGCGGGGACGAATTGCCCGCCATAGAACTCGTGGCCCGCGATAACCATCGGATGTTCGTGCGTATATCCCGCCGGCGCATGGGTTGCGGAGAGGGCGATTCCCCTTCGTTGCGCGAACAATTGCATCAATGCCGCGTATTTCGGATGCGAGGCGCGGACGATCCGCACTTCGCTTTCACTGGCGAGTGTCAGGGTGCCGTCGGGGTTGAGGTGGGCTTTCATGCTGTTACTTCTTTACTTCGGGCGAGTGGTTGCTCCATTGGCCGACGGCTGCTGTTCGGACTTGATCTCGTAGAACGCGAACGGCAGTTTGCCCGTATGCTGCACGTCCTTTTTGGCGTTGCCCAGGAGAATGGCCGAACAGTCCCAATAGTTCGACAGAGGGCCATTGAAGACGCTCCCTTCGTCCTCGCCAAGCGGATCGTACGCCAGGCCGGCGCCGCACGGGCAGCGATTGTATGCCGCATAAACGAGCCGGTCGGCGATACCCTTGGCGCGTAGTTCGGCGTTGTGCAGTTCGCTGGCCTTCGCGCGAAGCTGCTTCGCTTCTGCTTCAAGGGCGTCGGCTTTGTCGCGGAGTTCTTTTTCGGTCATTTTCTCCCCTTGTTGCGTGCGCAGGAACTTCAAGAAATCGCTGCGAGAACCTTGGAACGGAAAGAACTTCACGCGGCCTTTGCCGCTCTCGACCTGGAGCCTTCCATCTGCTCCAATCACGGCCAGGCCATCCCGATACACGTAACGCTTCCATTCGCCGGTCGCCTCATCCACGAAGCAGCAATAGCCGTCGGGGCCACTGAGGGGCTTCATGGTGTCGAGATCAACCACGAAGCCGACCGGCATGTTCTTCTCGCCGGATTGCCAGTCGATGCGCAAAGGGCCGTCGTTTTGCGCCTTGTACGTCGCTTGCTTTGGTTGAGGGCCAAGGTCGGTGTTGCCGAATCGAACGATGTACCGATTGCCCATGTAGATCAAGTCGCCGTCGCATGGCGCAGCGTGCGATTCGATTCCTACCGAAAAAGCCAGTCCTGCCTCAAGAGCATGAAGCATCGGGCTTTCGAGCATATCGCGGCAGAAGAAGCGTATTTCTTCCGGCGTCTTTAGCGGCATGTCGATCATCATTACACCGTGAATCCAATCTTCATACTGTCCTTGTCGAGCTTCTTAATCATCCACTCATCGACCCAGCATTCCGTGACCGCGTTGCCGTTCAACCAGACGACCAGATACTGCACGTGGTTGTTCCAGCCGATCATGATGGCCTTGATCTTGCCGCGGATGCCGTTCATCACGTCTACGTCGGTGCCGGGTTTCAGGACTTCCATTCTCGCCCTTTCCTGCGTATTTCAGAAATCCGAAAAAAATCCCCTACTTCTACTTGACTAGTCACCAAACGGAGACTATGATAGTAGTGTAAGGGAGAGGGGTCAGTAAAAGAAAACGAGGCGAACAATGGACAGTCAAACTTTCCTGAAAAAGGTCGAAGCGTGGGAAGCGGCCTGGGCGGAGTACATCAATGCCCTGGAGGATTACGACTCCCTGGATGCCGGGATTTACAACGGGGAAGACTGGGTTTTCCACGTCAGCCGGATCAGTGGGTACGTGAAAGACGCTCAGCAGAAGCTGCGATCGATCGACCGGGAGTTCTGCGAGAAACTTGGCATCTAACTGGAGGTTCTCATGAGTAAAGATTTCGCGACCGACCATCTGAACGACGAGCAAAAGAAGATCGCCGGCGTCATGCTCGAAGTGGCGGGAAAGAAAGCCAGTGGCGGCGGGTGTCGAGCCTTCTACACGCCCGAAGAATGGATCGACCGGGGCGAAAGCTACGGCAAGGAAAGCAAGTTGATCGTTTGTCACGACGGCGGAGACTTGGCCAAGTTCTGCAACTTCGATTACCAGCAGTACAAGGCCATCGACCGGATGGAAAAGGCTCTCGCCGAGATCGGCTACTACGTTGAGCAATGCACTTCCTGGTACTCGGCGGTGTACGCAAAATAACTCGCCCCTTTTCAGGAGATTCCCATGAATAGCGAGAAATGTTACCTCCTCTGGCGTCGCCTGTGTGAATCGCCCGCCTACCAGCGCGAAATACAGATCGTCGCCCGCGCTGTTGGCTCGGCCCGAAATGTCTGGTTCAAGGATGGCGTCGAAACGAAATGGCATCGCGTAATGGACCGAAAAAACCGCCCCTGAAAGGAGATTCCCGTGATCTACGTGAAGCAACAGCAGGCCCCGGATGAACCACGATTCATCCTCTCGGAAGACGATCGATTCGTCGCTCGCATGGACGAAGGCACGGACGCCGAATGGGAGTTGCTCCGGTGCGCTCCGACGCTCCTGGCTCTCGTCGAGGACTTCATGGAAGGATTCACTGTCCGCTCCCAGGAAGATGAGGCCCTGATGGCTCGCGCCCGCAAGATGTGCAACCTGATCTACTTCAAACCGTCCCGCGTCTCCAACTGATGAAAGGTTTTTCCCATGATCGAAGTCGCAAAACTGAACAATGGCCTCACCGTCCTTGCCAAGACGGACAAGAAATTCGGCCTCTCCGCCAAGACGTTCGCGAACCGCGCCCAGGCCCACAAGGCGAAGGAAGCCGTGATGAAGGAAGGCATCGACCTCATTTGCCATGTCACCTACTCGCGGCCGTTCTACGTTGTGATCCGCGACTGGCGGGAGGTTTTTAACGAGTGCTGCGAGTCGTTCAAACTCGGCCTGCAAGTCATCGCCAACAAGAACAACAAGCCGCTCTCTCAGGTCTTCCTTTGGTGGCGCGAGTATGAAAATTCGGTCAGTGGCGAGGGCGGACAATCGGCTCTCTTGTGGGAGTTCGAACGTTGGTACGAGGCAAGACTGAAAGCGTGATTCTTCAACCCCTTCCTCAAGGAGTCCCTGACGATGAACATGAACCAAACCCTCCGCGCTGTCCTGGCAGGACGAACCTCCTGCACGATCGGCCACTTCCTTCTGGGTGGCGAGCGCGTCGCGTTCGGCCTGAAGCACAATCCCACCTATGGGACCAAACCGTCCTACAACGGCAAGACTGGACGGGGAGGCGGCTTCGATGCCGACCGATGGTTGTTGCTCGACCTGCTCAAGCACGAGTTGGGCGAAGCGATGCACGAAGAGGCCGTCCTCGTGATCGACGGTAAGGAGTATCGCCGGCCTGACTTCGCTGGCCCTCTGTCCTGGGAATCCAAAGACAACTGATGAAAGGACGGATACCATGACCAGCATGAAGAACAAGACCATCACGTTCGCGGCGAAACTCCAGGAGTTGCTCGACAAACGTGGCATGACAGGATACAGGCTGGCGCAACTGTGCGGCTTGCCCAAGCAGACCGTCCATCGGTACTTGAACAATCGGGAGCCGACATTCCTGGGCGCGCTGCGCATCGCCAAGGCGCTCGGCATCTCTCTCTCGGAATTTGACTGCGTAACCGTCATGATGGACCCAACTTCAAAGGAATAACCAAATGCCTACCGAACCGATCAAGATGGAAGACATCGGCACGAAGTACCAATACTTCGAGTACAACGACCTGCCCGCCCGGAAGCTCGCTCCCAATTCTCGCCCCGAGGTCTACCGGCCCGGCAAGGGATGGGTGCCTGTCAAGAGCACCTGGGACTTCATGCACTCCTACACGATCGCCGATGAGGCGCGGATCAACGAGATGATCGCCCGCCTTGGCTAAAGGGCGGGGTTCGATCCTTTGTCCTTTTGCCATGCAGCATCGTAAAGCACTTCCATTGCCGCGAAAGCCTCGTCGTACGCCGCTTCTTCTTCCGGCGTCATGTCCTTGCGGTCTTCGCTCTCCATCTTCGCGTCGATGGCACGGGTGATCTCGTAGTTGTCGTGCCCTTCTGGTGAAAACTTCGCCATCATCATCGACTTGGTCAGGATCTGCATCTCCCCGATGATGCCGTTCGGCATCTGGATGTTCACCAGGCAGTCGCGATAGCCGGGAGGATGCCTCTCGGTGATCCGGTCCTTCGGCTTTCTGGCCATGATGATGTTGTTCTCGCGCAGCTTGGCCGCGACTTGGTTCACGTCGTCGAACGAATCCACGACAATACTGCTTCGCGCGACATCGAGCAACTTGGACCAGTCCCCGTCGTAGTCGTCCTTGACCTTTTCCGTGGCTCGCTTCTCGCCTTTCATGGGCGCAATCACAAGGAACCCGCCCGGCTTCTTGCACCGCTCGACCGTGGCCGCATCGTCTTTTGCTTCGAACGTCTCGTATCCCAACTGAGACGCAACCCCCTTGCCGAGGTCGAGCAACTGCTGCATCTGCTTGACTGCTTCTTCGCCCTTTTCTTTCAGGCCCGCGTAGCCGGCATCAGGCGGGATTGGTTGATTCGCGTCCTTTGGCAGTCTTGACTCTTCAGGCGTAAACACACTCGGCACTGCTTCCTTGCGCGTCGAACCGCGGAACGAATTGCCCGCCTTGAGAAGTTCCATCATGGGCAGACCGATGACATGCGCGTTGATCTTGTTCTTCGGATCATCGGCGACCAGGCTCCCCCAGCGATGATGCCCGTCGAGGATGTAGCCGTCCGATGAGACGAGGACGGCGCCGTTCTTCTTCTCGGCAGGTAGTTTGCGAATCACGTCCATCTGTTGCTTGGACAACTCGCCCTGGATCGGCTTGAGTTTGCCAACCTCCATGGGCTTGCTTTCCACCTTCACGCCGTCGGCCCGGAGCTCGTCCAGGAACGCAGGCACCTTGTCTGCCGCGATGTTCGGCATCTGGTTGCGCGGGATATTGAGGCTGTTGTGCGTCTTCACCACGTCGCTGCCGTTGTCGTCCCATGGAGGGGCTTTCCCTTCGGGCGATTTGCCCTTCTCTTCTCCGCCTTCCTCCAATTGCACCGGCAACGTCTTCCATCCAAGCCCCTTGGCCGCGGTGAACGTGCCGTTGCCATCGACGACCTGATACTTGCCGCCCTCGATCGGCCGCACCGTGATCGGATCGCGTTTGGAGAGAATTCCCTGACTGGCCGCCCACATCCTTGCCGGAGCGTTGGCGCCGCCTTGCTTGTTTTCCTCTTCGCTCTTGGTGCTCACCAGCTGGTCGATTGGGACTGTCTTCGCAGCCTTCTCGACGTTGAAATACTTCGCGTGGTCTTCGGGCAGGTCGTCCTTGGATACCTCCAGGTGATCGATGACACGCTTGGCATAGGCCTTGTCGGCTTCGCCCTCGTCGCGCGGGGCGACCTTTGGCGCCGATGCGTCCGTGGCTGGCTTTTTGCTCGACTCTCCGCCTCCCGGCCCGAACTGACCCTTGTTGCCTGGTTGGCCGCGGTGGTGTTTCGATGGGTCCCATCCTGCGGAGAGGTTGATGTTCGCTTCGTTGGGGTCGAACGTGCCCTTGTTCTGGACGCTCTTGATCTGGTTGGGTTCAAAGGCGATCCAGACGCGGTGGTGATGCCCCCCGCCCATGCGGTCGCCGCCGATGTGGGTGAACCCGTCGTAGCCGAGTTTCTGGATCTGCGTGCGCATGTAGTGCGACGGGAACTTGTGATGCTTCGTTATGGCGTAGGGGTCCGGCGTTCCGTCCGGCTTGTTGTCCTTTTCAAAGTAGGCGAACGCCCCGTCTTCTTTTTTGCCGACGAATTCCCTCGGGAATCCTTCCTCATCGAAGTGGGCTTTCCATCCATCGACCGTTTTGGACGCCTTTGCGTCGATGTAGTTAGCGGGCAGGTTTAACTGTGCCGCTGTGACTTTCTGTTTGTCCAGATCGAACGGCTTGCGGATGTTGAGGTAGACGGATTTTACCTCGGGCTTGCGTTCGTTCCGGTGACTGCCGAATAACGCTTTCCACTCGGCTGCGTGCTCCGGCTTCATGCCAGATTGCTCAGCAAACCAATCAACATCTCCACTGGCCGCGCTTTTTTTGATCCGCTTCGCAATTCCGGGGCGCTCGGCGGCGGAAAAGAAGCCATTCGTTTGATGTTCGTAGAGGAAATCGACGGCTTTCGACGCCGTTTCGTCCGGCAACGTGGCAGGCGCAACCTTGGCGGCGGTGTATTCGGTTGCGACCGCGGCGTCCTCGGTGAAGTAGAATCCAGGGCCGTAGAGCGCAGTCCGATCTACCTTTTTCTCGTCGAACGCTTCGAAGCCGCCGTACATTGTCCCGTGATAAACCGCCACGGGCTTTCCATCCTTGCCCCTGACCATGCTGCCAGCGCCCGTAATGCCGCGCGTCTCTTGCGGCTCGCCTTTTGCGTTTACCACCTTGCTCGCATTGTCTGCGTCGTTTTCCCAATCCCCAAACCACGCTTTGAACGCTTTAGCGCGCGTGCCGTTCTTGGCGTAGTCGGCCGCATGGTCGGTCGTGTCGCTGCCGCCGCCACTCCCAAACTGACCTTTGTTCCCAGGTTGGCCGCGGTGGTGCTTCGATTCGTCCCACGTTGCCGAAAGCGACTTCTCCGCATGTTCGTACGGCACCGTCTCGACCATCACCCACGTCGAACCTTCGGGCGTTTTCGAGGGCTTGAGGACCGGCGCCTGATCCGCTTGGATGCTTGGCTCGCCCTGAACCGGATGGAATCCCCACTTCGACACGAGCGCCGCCACCATCATCTCGGGCGTTCCACCGTGCCAAGGGACCTTTCGGTCGTGCCCGTCGGGGGTGCGCAGGAAGAAGTTATTGCCATCGCGCAGAACAACACGCGTCGGCGTCTGTGCGGCAACCACCTGGTAGGTATGCCCTCCTGCCGAGAGTGCAGCTGGTTTCGGTTCGGCGCGTGCGCCACCGAACAGGCTCTTGATCTTGCCAAGCCATCCCTGGTTCTTCTGGCTTTTCGCTGCTGCGGCGCAATATCCCTTCGCGTGCTCGTAGCTGACCTCTTCGCCGGTGTCCTCATGGAAGAACTTGACCGGGATGCCTGCCTTTTGGCCTTGCGCGAGGAGCTGATCGACCCCCTGCTTCGCTGCGTCCATGGAGGGGAGGCGAATCTCTGAGACGGTGCTCTTGTCGAAAGGCATGTCGCCCCATGCCTGCACCTCGGTGTAGGCGTCAGGAACAAGCGACGTATCGGACGGATCGGGGTCAATCCCAGCTGCCTTCATGGCGCCGACGTTGTGCAGCGCGGCATGATGAATGTTCTCGGTCGTGGACACTCCGCTATCGTCGCGATGCCCAAAGCTATTCCCACTGGTGACCGTGCAGCGTTCCCTCAAGGCATCCTTGTTGAACACGACACAGGCATTGCCGTACATCGACGCGGCGCCGTACTTGTTGCCGCCCCAGTTGACCGCCAGGTATTTCGGCCGATCTTGCGGGGACATATCTCCTGCGCCAAAGACGGCCTTTTCCTGGTTAGCTCGTGTGGCCATGTACTTCTTGTCGCGCGATCCCAGTTCGTACGCGCTCTTGTATTTGCCGCTGTCCATGACTTTGGCCAGGAACTCATGCGGCATGTTCGCGGTGACCTCAGCGCTGGCAAACGCCTTGTCGATCGATGCTTTCGCTGCCTGGACGCCTTCCGCGCCTTTGGGGCCCTTCCAGTGCGGGCTGTTCACGAGTTTGGCCAGAGATTCTTGCCCGCGCTGTTGCGCCTTGGCCTGGGTGCCGCCAAGGAACTTCAGGGTGGGCGGGGTTGGCGTTTCGTTCGCTGCGCTCGCGCCGGGTGCCGCTGGTTGATTCGGAGCGGCTTGCTGCGGCGTTGGCTGTTCGGCGGGTGCCGCGGCAGTCTTGGCGCCTCCCCCTGCGCCTCCCGGCCCGAACTCGCCGGCGTTCCCCGGTTGGCCGCGGTGGTGCTTTGATTCGTCCCAGGTGGCGGAGAGATTGATGTTCGCTTCGTTGGGGTCGAACGTGCCCTTGTTTCCGCTCGCGCTCTTGATCTGGTTCGGATGAAACGCCAAAACCTCGCTGAGTCGCGGCTTCGTGCCGTCATCATCGACATGGAAATTCATGACGCCGTCATGCCCGGCCTTCTTGAGCATTTCGGTGAAGTTCTTGGCGCCGATCTCTTTGATGATGTGCAGCAGGAACCCATGCGTGGAGTGGTTGTCCTTGTTCTTGAATGCCCAAATTGCTTCCTCTCGCGTGCTGCCAGTGGACTCGACAACGCCTCCATCGTCTCCAGGCCTGAAGCTCATCAGTACGCAAAATTGCTCCTTGCCGTCCTTCTTGTAAGGTTCGCTTACCCGGAGGTAATTGATGCGTTCATTGCCCGAATAATCGGTCCACTTTTGTTCTGGCTCCAAGGTCGCGTCGATCTTCAGGTGATCGGGCAATCCGTCGAGATGCTGAACGCTCTTGAGGAACCGGAAAATATTCCCTCTTCCATTGGAGGAGTCGTCGTGAATGACGAAGGGATTCTTGATCGACAAGTAGCACGGCATGATCTTGTCGCCGAATTCATGCGCAAAATCAGGATCGGGCGTGAAGTACGCTCCCCGGCCTAACCATCCACTGTCCGAGATGCCTTCGCGGTCGGTGCTGAACGCGTCGAAGCCGGGATACTCGTCGTTCGCCTGTTCGGCGCGAACGTACCTGTTGTTGCTCTCGCTCCCGCGGCTTGGGGTGCCGTGAAATACGCGGAGCGGTTCGCCCTTGTCGTTCACGACCTTACTGTCGCCAAACCACGACTTGAACGCCTTGGATTTGGTGCCATTCGCCGCGAATTTTCCGCCCTCATCTCGCTTGTGTTTATCTTCATCCCACGTCGCCGAAAGTTTCGCATCCTTGGGCTTGGCGAACAACCGATCCGTATCCCCCTCTTTCGGCTGGCTCACGTCCTTCGGGTGCTCTTGATAAACCTTCTCCGCCACTTGCAGCGCCTTCCGGCAGTTCTTCGTCGCCAGGATAGCGCCATGCAGAATGGCCGTGTACCAATCGTCGAAACCGTGCTTCTCCAGCGCATCCGCTAACGCCATTTGCGGCGTGTTGGCCGAAGAAGAGAGTTGCACCGTGTGCGTGTTGACCACATGGCCGATCGTATGCGCCGCTTGACTGGCCAGGTGGAACGCTGCGAGCGCTGTAGCCACGGGATGAACCGCCGTGGAATGCAGCAGATAAAGCCCGGTCACCGGCGGAACTACCCAGGTAGCCGCGCCAACGGCCCCTCCCATGGGAGCTGTGGCGATCATGGTCGGGTAGTACAGCGCGGTATCCCAGGATGCCAATGTGCTGCGGATCTTGGCGGCATCCTCTTCACTTGCGCCCTTCTCCCGGGCGATTTGCTCGGCGAACTTTTGCGATGCGGTCCAGCCGGAAAACATAACAGCCAAAGCGCCAGTCACGGCTTTCTGCACGGGGACGGGGAGTTTTTGGAAAGCGGCCGATCCCATGGACTTGATCTTCTGGACGATGCCTTTTTTCTCGTCGACCTTGGCGATCGGGGTGTTCTCGGCTGGCTTCTCTTCGGGCTTCGCTTGCTTCTCGGGCTCGGCAGGAACATCGGCTTTGCTCGACGTTCCTGTTGCGTTGCTGGCGTCCCCCGAGGTGAATTGACCGCCGCCTACGCCTTTGTCCTTGTGCTTGTGGCCGGTGGCGTCGACGGAGAGGGAGACAGGGCGAGTTGTGGTGGCGCTGATCCTGGACCGTATCGCGTCGTCCATCGCTTTGAGTGAGTGCGGAAATTTTTGCGCGAAGTAGTCCAGGCGGATCGACTTTTCTCCTACCTGCTTGCCAACCAGCGTCATGTAAAGGTCAGCGAATTTTTCGTCTGGCCCTTTGTGGATGGCTTGAAGATCTCCATAGACGGCGCGCGAAGCGGGGTCCAAGTTTTCGATGTCTTTGTTCAATGCGTGGAGAAAGCCCGGCGAACTGCTGATGTTGCCGAGTTTCTCGTCCATAGCGTGGCCTAATTCATGCCATGTGGTATGTCGAGATTGCCAAGCATTGGCTAATTTGAATCCCTTTTTCCCAATCTGTCTTTTTAGGCTTAGCTGCTTGTATTTCTCGTTGACAAACGCCGTGTTGTTTTCGAAAACTCCGCCTGCAGCATCAAATCGCGGATGGAATTCGGATGCTTGGACCGAAACGCCCTTGCTTTCAAGGAACGCTCGATGATCGGCCGGTAGAGCCTGCACCGCCTTGGTTACGCTGGCTACGTGGCCAGGAGAAACCTTCCCGCTGACCTTTATTTTATCCAATCGCACATGCGGCACATCCTCGTCGGCGAGTTCGACGTCAAAAACCTCCTCCTCAGTAGCCTCCTCCTTGCGGGCGACTGGTTTTCTTTGGCGGTCATTCTGCGGGTGGGGCTTCTTCGGCGAGTGCTTGGTTGGCTTCTTCGGTCCAGCCGCTGGACTGCCGTCCCCCGAGGTGAACTGGCCGCCTCCTGCGCCTTTGTCTTTGTGCTTGTGGCCGGTGGCGTCGACGGAGAGGGAGATATCGTCGTCTTCTCCCTCATCGTCGTCTTCCTTGCGCCGCTTGGCCTTCGCTTCGGCCTTGTTCAGTAGCGCCATGACCTCGTCTTTGCGAGCCATCAATGCCTTGTAGCACTTCAAGCGAAACACGTCGGAGACGGCGTCCTCCCAGAGATTTTCCTCGCCTCCCCAGATCGATTCTTCCTCGCCGCCAATGGGATTGGGGTCGATGCTGTTAAGCGTGCTTGCAGCGACACGGTTCATGCCGCGGTGGACGGAATCGCTATTGCTGAACAGTTCGTCGATAGAAAAGCCGGTATCCTCGCCCGTCTCGTCATGTCTCTCCAGGTCGTGCCAGGCTTGAGCGGCGCTTTTTTCTCCTTCTTCGAGAAGCTGGTCAATGATATTTTGCTTGTCCAGCTTTAACTTGCTGGCCCGCTGATCGAAGATCGCCTCAATGCGCGGAACGACCTGCGTAACAACGGCGTCGGTCGGCGTGAAGTGATTGGCCTTCCAGAAGCTGCCGATTGTGTCGTGTTTCGCATATCCCTCATTCGAGGTGAACTGCCCGCCGCCAGGCCCTTTGTCCTTGTGTTTGTGGCCGGTGGCGTCGACGGAGAGCTTGATCCCCTCAACCCGCTCCGTGGTGTGCTTCAATTCGCGCATCCGCGTGCGCATGTTCTCAAGGATGGCCTTCTTGCCACGGCCCATCTTGGTGCCGTAGACCTGCTCGGCGATCTTCTCGACTTCGCTCGTGGAGAGCTTCGATAGATCGGAGAAGGCTTGGTCGATGTCCTCGTAGGAGTGTTTGGCGATGTCTTCGCGCATGGCGGAGAGGTTGGCTGCGTGGTCCACTTCTTTGGGCGCATCCCAATCCAGCCGCTTCTGTCCCCCGGTCGTCGGCGCAAAGAACCGCTCCGATTCCTCTTCGCTCGCCTCAATAGCGCCGCCCTGATGCTCGACCTTTCTTCCGGTGTGGACGTGGCCTTCCTTGTCGTACCATTCGCTGAAGGATTGGTTGGGATCCCGATTGACCCTTGGCTTGGGCGGCTCCTTCGTTCTGGGGATTTGCACGGAATGAAACGTGGCGTCCATCTGCTTTGCTTCGGAGTCGCTGATCTTCTCGCGCATCCACCGGTTCTGTTCTTCGGGCAGAGATGCGCCGCCAACAAGATCGGCCCGACTGAGGTTGATAAGCCCTTTCTGATTGAGCTTCACGGCCAGCTTTTTGAAGTCGGTGAGCGTCACATCTCCATCAAGATCGTTCTTCACGGCATCGTACACGTCGACGAGATAAACCTTGTGCATCGTCGCGGGGTTTGGTTGGTAGCCGAACGTGTCGTGGAGCGTTTGGCCTGCATCGACGATTCTCTTGGCCACTGCAGGAAGGTCGTTCGCGGGGATCTTCTTCGATCCTGCGTGCATCTCCATCCATTCCGAACGCGGTCGGGTTGCGCTGTAGCCGTGCTTTGAGGCGATGGTGATCGGCTCGTTTGGATCCTTGTGCGTGTAAAGCGAAAGGTGGCCCAATGCTCGGTTGAGGCTCGTGGCCTTGCTCTTGCCGTCGGACGCATGAATCGTCAACCCTTCATCATGGTCAAGCACCGTCTCCCCGTCTTCGATCTTCAATCGGTGCAGTTCGTCCGGGTGTACTTGCTCCCCGCCTTCGAGCGTAACGAAGTGATGAATCTCCGCGCCGCTGGCATCCGAGATGATCGGCTCTTCGGACTTCTCGACGGTCAGCTTCCCGGCTTTCATGGCCTTCTGTGCTGCTTTGACGTCGGAGGCCTTGATTGGCTTGTAGGTGAACATCCCCTTGGCGCCACGGGGATGCAGATCATCGAAGAGGCCGTTCGAAAGGGAGACGTCATCCAGTTCCGGCCATGCTTCTTCGGTCCACCAGGCGGGATCGATGGATTCTTCCGCGGTGGAGAGGCTCATTGGGGCGAGGTTGTGCGATTCCAGGGCCTTGCGGGCTTGATCTGCATCTTTGGTGAGGACGTAGTAGCGAGGCCCCTTCTCGGCCTCGATGGTCATCGCGGTGTATTCGGGCGCAACGGTGCCGACGCTCTTGACGATGCGGTTGTAGAGACGCTTGCGGCTTGGCTCGCTGGCGCTGAAAACAATCGTCTGGGGCTGCTTGTGAGCGACGTAGGCGGCCACGGCAGGAACAACCTTGCCGAATACCTCGTGCGCTCCGCCGACGCCCGTGACGCGAAACTCACCATCCTCATCGCAGAAGCGGATTTCCGTCGCCTCCATGCCTACGTAATCCAGGCCGGTCGCTTCGATGAAGTAGCCAGCGCCATCTCGCGTTTTGAACTGATAGGCGCTTTCGCCTCCGTCGGTGTCAAACCAGGTGTTTTGCTCGGGGAGGTCGGTGCTTTCTTTCCACCGGTCCGGGTGATTGTTGTAGAAGTCGCGTAGATACTCGATGCGAGCATCATCTTCGTCCCAGGAACGCGCGATCTCGGCGCGATGCGCATCTTCCTGACGCTGCTTTTCTTTGTCTCTCGCTTCGCCGATCGCTTCTTCGCACTGAATGCGATAATTCATCAGCGCATCGGCGAGCTCGACAGGCTGATCGGTCATCGCTTCCGTGGCCGGGCCGATGAAACTCATGCCGTGCTTCTGGTCCTCGTCGGACCAGTACCAGTCGTCGAATTCCTTGGCCAGACGTTCCTTTTGATCGCCGCCGTTCTCCTGGATCATCGCTTCGAAGTCATCCTTGCATTCACCGTCAGAATAGCCATTGGCCTCCGCAAGATCGTCGTCCGTCGCGTCGTCAGTGTCGTATCGGAGATCGTGGTCGTAGATCGTGTTATCGACGTATTCGTCCTTCCACTCGGCCATCTCCGCCGCCATCTTCTCACGTTCGTCCGGCGTCATCCGTGCTTCAATCGCGTCGTAATCGCCCCGCTCGACCTCCACTCCTCGCGCCGGCGCTACCTCATCGCTAAACGCCACCTTCTCGCTCTGCTCCTTCACCCTGTCTTGAATCGGCGCAAACCACCCCTTGTTCTCGGGCTGTCCGCGCGGGTGTTTCGTATGATCCCACGCCGATAGCGAAACATTCCCCAGGATCTCGTTCACTTCCTCATCGGACAGTTCCACGTCGAAACAATCGCCTTGCGACAACTTCAACGGCCGCGGTCCTGCTGGCTGGGTCGGCGCACCACCCATGCCCTTCGGCCCGGGCGGATCTCCCATCGGTGCCCCAGATGGTGCGCTCGGCGGCTTGGGCGGACTCCCTCCGCCACCAGCTGCTGCGGGCGCGCTTTGCGGAGTTCCGCCTGCGCCTGGCTCTGCGGGTTTGGGCACAAGGGAGATGGGTCGAATCTCGTACTTCGCGTTCTTGCCGAAATTCTCCAGGACCAAATTGCGAATCACGCCGCCCGACTGGTCGCTGCGCGTTGTGTATCCCGAGGGGCCCACGTCGAACGCGGTGATGATTTCGCGAACGCGCATGTCCTCGATGTTCAAGAAAATCAAGAGAGGACCACTGCGCCCCGACCAGCTTCCGCCCGTGTCGGGCGCGTGAATAACCTCATCGAGGATCCCCATTCCCTGCCAAATCTCTCGGTCAAGAGAATTGGGATACTCGATCATCCCTTTGATTTCGCCGTTGATCCGAGGGTCGACGATCTCCCACTCCTGGACACCGTCGACGACAGAGCTCGGGATCGCTCCTGCATGACCTGTTAAACACCCCTCTGCGATTTCACGGGCGATATCCTGATTATCTACTATGGTCCCGTCAGCTTTTCGCGTGCTCCCCGTGGGGTATCTCACCCAACAACCACGGAACGCGTTGGCGAAGCACCAGAGTTTACGAATGGACAAGGCACCATGGGTGCCTACCTTCTCCATCCACGGCGCCCAGGAAGCCTCCAGGGCGGAACGTCCATAAAGCTCTCCGTACGTCGGCCGATGGCCTACCCAGAAGATCTTGGGATGCGTCAATTCGTTCGGGCGGAGCTCTCCATCCCTCTCCGAAATGCCGATCGGCACGAGTCCCATGCTTCCCTGGGAAACGGAGACGCGCGTCAGGTTCCTTCCGCGTTTGAAAGCGGTCACATCGCGGATGGAGAAAACATCCAGACCGGCATAGCGCCACAAGCCCTTGTCGTCGACCTCGTAGAGAACTTCACCTACTGCACTGCCAAAAGGAACGTAGCTTTGCAGCACCTTCATGAGATCGTGGTGCCAGAAACGATAGAGCGTGTTCTCAACGAAGGTCTTGATGTCGGGAGAATTGGCGCGCACCTCCCAGGTAGCGCCGGCGAGCGCCCCGTAGATGGTCATCAGTCCAATGGAAATGGCGTTGTCCTGCAGCATGGCAGGGACATCCCACATCGAGAAACGTCCGTCTCTCAATGCGGGGTGATAGAACCACCGATCGATGGGTGCCTGGTAGTTCCTGACGCGCCGGCCGGAAAAAGGCGACTTCTCATCTTTGCCTTTTTGGTTGCCGGGCATGATGTGTGTGACCTTCAACAAGGGGCTTGATTGGGCGGTCTCATCTTTGCTTCCACGTCGCCGCCTTGATCGCACTCACTCGGTAAGCGTTGGCCAGCGATTCGTTCCCCGTCGCCAAGAGCACCAGTTCAAACAGGTCGTCGTGGTGCATCCCGGACAGGTCGTCGCTCTCCAATCGCTTCGCGGCTTTCAACCTTGGCATGTTGGCTTCGAGCACCGCTTGATCGTAGAGGCTCAGTCCGAATACCTGGGGTCCGTAGAAGCCGGCGAGGTCGGCGAGTCGGGCGGCTCGGCTTCCGGGGCGTCCCAACTGGCGTTTTTTTCGGCCCACGCCTTTCCGGCCAGTTTCCAGATGGCGATGGCTTCGCTCTTGCGGATCTCGACGCCGGTTTTTTCCTTGATCCAGGCGGCCAGTTCGGCCTTGATGACGTCCCACGGCAGGGTACGCGGCAAAGGCTTGCCGTCGGGGCCGAGTTCGGGATTGCCGTCCGAACCCTTTTTCGGGTCGACGCCCTTCCGCTCCCAGAGCGCCTTGGTGAACTCGTCGAGTTCCAGGGCATCCAGAACGACGTTCCGGCCTTCGCCGGGCAGTTCGAACGTGACATTCGTATCGATCGAGAATTTCATCTTGGCTTTTTCCCTGCGGGCGAAACGCGCATGCTGATTTCGTGGGCGAGACTACCAGAAACACCATGGCGGGTGGAAATCACTGGCCGTCGGTGCCAAGGAACGGATTGGCGGGGAGCGGCAGCGCGGCAGGCGCCGTGGGCAGCAGGTAGACCAAATTCCACTCCCGTTTGTAGAACACCACGCCTCCCGCCATCGCAAACGTCGTTTCCGGGCAGTCTTCGTGGAGAAGGACAGGCGTGACGCCGCCAAAGCTAATCAGCTTCGGCGCATTGATCCGGTACGCCAGGCGGACGGCAAAGCCGCGCAGATGCACCATCATCGACGGCGACGAGGTGCGCTGAATGATGTCGGGGGTGTCGCAGTTCCAGCCGGGTTTTGGATCGGAACCGTCTTCGGCAACCGGTTGAACCACTCCCATCGGGTCGATGGTGATGGGATCGATATTGACCGTGCCTGCCAAGGGTTTGTGTCGGATTACCTTGTAGTCCGTGACCGGCCTTACCTCGCATTGCCACGAGATCCAGGAGGATTCCGGGTTGTATTCCTCCTGGCCGTGCTCGCTGAGTTGCCCATCGGACTTGGGAAGTTGCTCCATGAAGTTGACCGGCTCGAGGGAGTCCCGGTCAGTTTCGCCTGGTTGCTCCATCTCCTGGACCAGTTCATCAGGCGTCAGGGAGACGCGATCGCCCGCGACGCGCCGGCCGCCACGCGTTGCGGAGGGATGACAGACGTCGACCATGACGTCGTACTGCTGATCGAAACTCGCGCCGAGAACACCCTTGGTTGCCTGCGCGTTGCCAGCAAGAGAGGTGACCCAGGTATCGGCGTCCCACCGGTCAGCCGCGGCCCGGTCGGCGCGGACAACGATCGGGCGCCACAAGCCGGAATTGGCGATGATATTCGTGAGCGTTCCGTTGATGAGCGTGTAGCGAATGGTGAATCGCGCTTCGTTCTTGAACAGGTCCTCCTCGAAGTCAACGCGCGGCGGCAGGGTGTTGGTGCGACGCGGAACTGCGCGCGCGTGCGCAATCCTTTCGAATGCGATCACGAAGAATCGCCGATACGCCAAAAACTTGTCGGCCGTCGGGGACATGCGAACGGTGCCGCTGATCGTGCAGTCCCATTTGACCGCGGCGGTTCCCTTCTGCGCGACGCGGTGCTTCATGTCCATGTGAACGACGTCGTTCGGATACGGAACTTCGACCTGCCGATCGGTGATCGTGAACTTGCACGTCGATCGATCCTCGCTGATCTCGCGCGAGTTCGTGCGGAGAAAGCCCCTGGACGGCGGGTTGACGAGCGCCGCGAAGAACATATCCACGTTGGCGTTGATCGTGCCGTCGGCTTGCAGGCTGAGCGGAATTTGCGCAGTGCCTCTCGTCGTGATGACCACGAGTCCCGCCTCGTCGCAAGCGTAGGTCGTTGAGTAGGCGACCTCGGTGAAGATGTCCTGGCCTGGATTGTAGCGCGCCGATTCGCACTCGGGGATGCAGGTGGACACCTCCCACGTGAAGAAAGCGGCGCATCCTCCCAGCGGCGCTCCTCCCAGGGGCTTCCAGAACAGGGCGCCGGCCTTCGGGCCGAGAAACGTGTCTCGCACGCCACCACCGCCCGGGGCGTTGATGACCAAATCCGAACCGTAGCCTTTGTTCTTGTAGATCAACTCTTTGCCGTGAACCTGCAGCTTGAGGCGCATCGAACGCATGTACGCGTCGATGGTATCGGCGCCGGCGTCGTCCTGGGTGACGTAGCCTGAAATCTTGATGGTGATTTTGCTGTACTTGACGAAGCGGTTGTCGTTCGACGTGATGGGATCTTCGGTGACCGTGGAGCGGATTGCGCTGTTGAACGTATGGCCGTTGTATTGGCAGGTGACGCCAGTTGGCATTGCTGGGATGGTCATGCCTGCGAGTATGGCGGTTACGGGTCTTTCCTGGCCCTTTCGCTTCGTATAATGCCGATAGCTGGCCGACGGGAATAAGCTCCCCGTCCGCCCCGCTTGGTCCTCGTGGTCTTACTCCCGCGGAGATCGAGCGGGCACTGCCGGCCAAAGGAGTAAGGAAATGTCCTCCAAGTTCGCCATCGCTTGCATGTCGACCGCACTAATCCTCGGCTGTCAGCAGCCGCAAGCCCCGAAGAAGGACGACGGAAAGCCTGTTGTCGCGGACGGGGAGAAGAAGGAGAAGAAGGCGGAGGTTGCGCCGGCGAAGAATGCGGCGGGGAACAATCACAAGACTCTGGACGACCTTGTCGAGCACTTCAAGGCAAACGGCGTCGCAGTTGATCCTGTGCAGCCGTCTGACTCGCCTCAATTAGGGATTGGCGAATCGCGGGGGATTTACGCCAAGGGCTTCGGTCTTCTCCTCACGAAATACGACACGACAGACCGGGTTGCCGCCAAGCGATTGGCCGTCTTGACAGAGCAGGGCTACGATGAGGTTATATTCGGCAAGATACCGATTGAGGTTAACGGCTCGTTCACCTTGTCGGTTATTCCGACAAATCACGCCGAAAGGAAAAACCTCGAACGAATCTTCAAGAAGTTCTAGGCCGCAATTACGGCCCAGCGATGACCGGGCCCGGCGCGCCTGGCATCGGAATGAAGCTCTGCGGCAGGTTGTTGGCCATCTGTGCGAACTCACGGAATAGCCGGTCATCGTCGGCACTGTTTTCGTCCAGCATCTCTCCGAGAAGCCGTCGAATACTGCCAATATCAATCCCCAAATTCCGCAGGGCAATCCGCAGGGCAGCTCCTCCCATGTTTTCGACACCGGCCAAGAGCGCGTCGGTCGCACTGATGAGCAACTTGAACGACTCATCAACGATGATGATTCCCCGCTCAATCGCGCTGAAAATGCTCTTTCCGATCGCCAGCACCATCGGCATGATTCGATCGGTGAGTTCTTGGAGTTTGTCCTCCATGTTGTACCGTGCTTCGTTCGCGCTCTCCGTTCGCTGACCGAACCGCTCGGCCCGGTGCAGATCTCGCATGACGTCCCTGACTTCATGCGTCGCCTGCTGTACGGCCAGATTTCCGTTGTATTCGGCAAGTCTATCCGCCGCTCCCTTGACCGCTCCGCGCATCTCATCGATGCCGCGCACGAATTCCTTGGCCGCCGGCGTCACCAATCCCAGGATCGGCGCCACCGTGGCAGCGCCGTCGGCAACGCTATCGAATCCCTTGGTAAGCGTGGCGAAACCCTTGTCCGCGTCCATGGCGAGGGAATTCTTGCCGATGTCGACGACGTCACGCGTGGCCTTCCGTCCGGCTTCCCCGCCGTCGGCAATCACTGCCTTGGCGAGCTCGACCGCGCCAATGATCGCGCCCACGACCGGAACTGCCGCGGCGGCCATCGAGGCCATTCCCGCCATGCCTGCGGTTGCTCCTGCGGCGCCAGCACCGGCTGCGCTGGAACCTGCCGCCCCTGCCGCGCTGCTGGCCCCTGCACCGGCTGCACTTGCGCCAGCCGACGAGCCAGCTGCTGACGCTCCCGACGACGCGCCTTGCGCTGCCCCTGCAGAGCCTGCGGGATTCGCGGCGGGCGGTGGCGTTGCCGGGCGGGTTGGCTGAGGCGGGCGCGCGGGTGGATCTGTTGGGCCAGGCGTGCCGCCCGGAGACGATCTCGGCGGCGGATTGGTGGCGGAACCGTTCGGGGAGTTGCGGCGCGGAGTGTTCTCGTCGGGCCACCATTCTTTATCGTCGCGGGCTTTTGGTGCGGCTGGCCCCTTGTCGGTTGGCAGTGCCTTTCTGATTTTGTCGATCTTGTCGACCATGTCCATCGGATCGCGGGGCTTCCTCTCCTGGCGTTCCTCTTGCGCAGGGCGATCTTCTTCGCGCTCCTCTTGCGCTCGCTCCTCTTGCGCGGGTTGTTCTTCTTCGCGGGGTGCCCTGGCTGTCTCTTCTTCCTTCCGCTCTTTTTCTTTGTCCGATCCTCCAAACCACGATTTCAGGGTGCGCATCGTCGCGGGCCGCATCAGCTGGGACGCGATGCCCATGGCGCGACCGACCTTGCCGCCGATTGCGGAACCGCCCATCGCCACGGTTTGCGCGAGGTCGTTCCCGTCGGCGTCGTCGACGGCCTGGTCTTGCTTGGCTTTTCGCTTGTCGCGGACGGCCGCTTCTTTCGCGTACTGAGGGTCCATCTCGCGGTGAATTTCGTCTTTTCGCTTGGCGCGTTCTTTCGCGGCCATCTCTTGACGAATCTCACGGCGATACGCTTCGTCGTCGTGCAGGGGTTTGACTTCCTTGGCGCCATCTTCCTTGCCGCCCTGCAACTCCTTCACCCTCTCCTTGACGTCGCTCGCGTGCTTTTCCCTGGCGAATTTTTCTTGAGAGTCGTGCTCTACTTTCTCTGCCTCGGACATCTTCTCGTAGGCAATCTTTGCCTTGCGAGCTTCCTCGGTCAGTTCGCGAATGGCCTTGGCATTTTCCTTGTACGATTCCTCCAGTTCCTTTTCGGCCTTGTATTCGGGGCTTTGGTCACGCATCTTCTGGTCGATCGCCTTTTCGCGGTCGACTTTTCCCAGGCGCTCCCTGGCGATCTGCTCGTCGGTCTTTTGGTCGGAGGCTGATTGTTCTGTATCACTTCCTCGTTGCTCATGGACGATATCCTTGGCGCGCTGCTTGACCTTGCCCTTTCTGATTGTGTCGGCGGCTATCTTTTGCGCGTCGTGCTCGTCTCGCTCATCAGGGGGCATTTGCTCGATCGCGAACTTCTCTTGGCGCTTGGCCTCGCGGGATTGCTTTCGTTCGTCCCTCTCTTCCGCCTGGGTGCGATAGTCGTCATCTTGCCGGCGCATCTCCTGCTCGGTCATGACGGCATCTTTGCGGCGCGCCAGCTTTTCTTTCGCCATGTCCTTGATGTACGGCGGCACCTTGGCCGGCGGGGGCGGCTGTTTGGCCGCTGGGCGAGGTGCTTCGGCTGGCTTGCTGGGCGCTGGCGGCGCTTCTTCGCGCGGAGTGGCTTCGTCCGGCGCGGGTTGGCGCGGGGGTGGCTCTTCCGCAGCTTCCGGCGGCTGCATGTTCATCTGCTTGGCGACTTGTTCCCGCGCATCTTCGGGGATTTGCTCCCACTGCTCCTGGGTGAAACGTCGCGGCGGCGGATCGGTGAGGAATGCGGCCTTGCCGCCCATGAAACCGGGTTCTTCGTCGGGTGGTTCTGGCGCGGATGGTGCGGGCGCGCTGCTTGGTGGCGTTGGCGTTTCGCGCGCAACATCGCCTTGGTCCTGCCATTCCGGGGGAACCTGTTTCAGTTGATCGGGCGTCAAGCGGCGCGGAGGCAGTTCAGGGGCTTGTTTTGCGGGTTCTTCGCGAGGCGGTTCCTTGGCCGGCTCCAGTATCGGCTTATTGAAGATCGACCGTCGTTCGGTCGCTCGCTCCTGAGTCTCTTCCTGCTTGGCCGGCTCCTGGGCGACATCCCCCTTGCGGTCCTTGAGAACGCGCACCACTTCGTCGTAATCCTTGACCGCCTGCTGCACTTTCTCCCGATCGGATTTTTGCATCTTGCCCGCCATCTCGGCAAGCTCGTCTCTTCGCTCCTGGGCCCTTTGGATGGCGTTGGCGCCGTGGCGATGCTCGTATTGCTGCGCGGTGGCGTTAATTTTGCCCTGTGCGGAATCGGCGGCAGGCGGCTTGGCCGGTTGCATCGGGGGCGGCGTCGGCTGCGTCGCCGGCTTCGCGGGGGGAGGCGGCGCAGGAGGTGCGGCGGGCTTCGCTGGCTGTTGCGCAGGAGGAGGAGGGGGTGGCGGCGGTGGCGGCGGTGCTGGCGCTGGCTGCTGCTGTGGAGGTGCGGCAGGCTGCGCCGGTTGCTGGTCGGCGGTCTCATCGAGAATCGTGAAGTCGATCTTCAGTTCGGCGGCCATCGTTCACCGTTAATCGTCCGCGTAACGTGGGTCCATCGACACGTAGGCGAGTTCACCATCAGGAACGGGCGAGACAGCTGGCGGGACGCCCGGGTATACGTTCGGCTTGCGCTGGCTCAGCTTCGCCAGGATCTCGGCTTCGCTGATGAGCGGGCCCTGATTGATGCCTTCACAGCTGCTCTTGGCGCCGTCCCAGAACATCTTGGCGTGCATGTTCCACCAAAATGGGAGGGCCTTGCAACTCGACGGGCGTGCTTCATGCGCCTTGCAGAGTTTCGTGTCCTTATCGTAGAACGCACACGCGCCGTCACTGACCTTGAGCGCCTGAAAGCCAAGCCTGCTGACCGTCACGAAGCGTTCGCGGAACTCCGCTTCTGGCAGGTTCGCGTGCGCGGCCATCCGGGAGACTTCCTCATCGTCGATGGAGGCGCCGGGGAAGGCGACGGTGGCATATTCCGGGGACAAGTATTGCGGCACCTGGCAGCACTTGCCGCACGCGGTGCATTCGAACTGGACGCCGGCCTTGAACCAGTTTTCCATCGTCTCCCCTTCAAACAAAAACAGGGGCGGAGCTTAGCAAGCTCGCCCCTGTTATGGTTCGCTACAAATAGGTAATATTACGTAGTCGTAAACAGGCTCCCCACTGCGGCCGTCTCGGTCATAATCACATCCCACCGTAACGGCACCTCGCGAATCGTGCTATTCAGAACGATCTGCAGGTTGTTGTCCGGCGAAAGGGTAACGCAGGGCGCCGTCAGCGTCGCCGGGCTCGATGCCGCGGGAGTGTTGGCGACGGAAGTGAAGATTAACGCATCGGGAGCGACGGACGCCAGCCCGGCGATCGGCAAGGCAGCGTTGTAGACGCGCCCGAAAGCGCCGGCCCACGGGAAGAGCGCGTCACGCGTGATCGCAGCGTAGACCTTGCAGATGCAATCGATCGTCATCTGCGAGCCACGGCCGACGACCTCGATCAACGTCATGCCAAAAAGATCTGATTCCTCTAATTTTTCACCTTTTTGGGTGAAATTTAGGTTGAACCCCTGGCGGGTGTAATTCAGAGCGGTTGCGCCAGCGCCTGCGGGGTTGAGCGTTCCCGTGTATGCACCAGCGATCGGCGCCGTGATTCCCATGGTGTTTTCCTTTCAAGAAGTTCGTCGCGATTCCAGTAATTCGAGTGCCGCGCACGGCCCGTCATCATCGTTCAGTGCCGCCAGACCGGCCTTGTATTCGTCGGTGAGCTTGCATTCCGGGCAACTCACTTGATTCACGTCACCTGTCCCGGCGTCGAACGGGTTCTTGGGAGCACCGCCTGGACCATCGGTCACCTGAATCATCTTGGTCGGGCTGCAGGCCCGAAAGCCTTTGCCGATCCCAGGGAACTCGGTCGGCGGATCGTAATGGATCATCGTCAAGCGGATGATCTTGCTCCCGAACTTCGGGTCATTCGCTTCCAGGCCGCACCGCGGGCACTTCGGCAGTTCCGCTCGAAAGTGCCCCTTGTCCTGAACCTTGCACGTCGGCCGATCGCATCGGAAGAGCTTCAGCGCCATCGTTCTTGTCCTTTGGGGCGTGGTCCTGTTCCTTGCAAGCGGCTTCGTACTCGGGCGTCAACATGCACAGTTCGCAATCGACGAGGGAGGCAACGCCGGTGGCGCTCTCGTTGGTTGCGCCGCAAGCCCATTCGCGTGGGCCGGGTTTTGGATGGTGAAAATGCGTCATCGGGAATCCCCGGTTTTTCGTTCGTGGCACTAGGTAATCGTTCGGAGCAAGATCGACCTTACTCCGCAAATTCACCTATCACGGAATCTTGTACCCCGTGTGCTTCGCGATGCTCATGTCGATCGTGGATGCCGTGGCGCCGATGCCGACGATGGTGACGTACTGGGTGCTCGTGGTGATATCGTCGATGGGAGCAATGCCTCCCGCGGCTGCGCTGATGACGTAAACCTTGCCGACGGTCACCGTGCCGCCCGCGGTGATAATGCCGCTCGTCTGTACAACTGCTGGCTGACTGGCGACGCCGGTATTGAGGGCGATGCCGAAAATGGTTGCGCTGCCTGCTTCTTCCGCGGTGCCATCGCATTGCGCCTTGTACCATTTGTTGTTCGAGGTCTTGACGTAGACGACCTGGCCGGCGGTGAAGGCTTCACCAGCGTTGTAGTCCTTGTTCACTCCGCCCGAGGAATAGGCGACGTTGGCGGCGGTGATCGAAAGATCGGTCGAGTAGAGCGTGTTCGCGCTGAGCGCAAGCACGAGAAAGGCAAAAACGGGCACAAGGAAGATGCGGCGGAACAATTTCATGGTCGAAGCCTCTCGAGGTTGCTATTCCATTTCGTCAATTGCCTGACACCGCTGGCACTTGCCGAACACCAAGGTTTGACTCACTCCTGCCTTGGAGTAATCGTGCTCGCTTTTCGGCGGCGCCTTGGCGGTGAACCAGTTGTAGTCTCGCACTTGCACCGGTTGCGCCTGAAGGAACTGCAAGGGAGTCACGAAGTAGCGCCCCGCGTTGTCCTCTTCGTTCAATCGCAAGTTGGCTGCTATCCTCACCTGCTGATTGTGGTGCAAGGTGGTGATGGCGACTCGTGCTCGGGGTTCAAGTCCCTTGTTCGCTAACGTCCATACCGCGATGCCGTAGCTATCTTGCGGTGAGAATGCCATACGCAGGGTAATCGTTACGCCGATCGAATACTCTTCGTGGAGGTCGAAGTCACCATTGATCCCTTGCCAGTTGAGCGGATGCACCCCAACGTAAAACTCTCCCGCGCTGGGGTTCGGCATCCCATCAAAAGCCACCTCGCACGAGTTCTTGTCGATCTGGAAGGCGGTCTGCAAGGCGTCTCTTGCGGCCAGGGCAATTGCGGCATGGGACATGAAAAACAGTGAAACGGCTACGGCGCTCGCGCGTATAATATGCAGCGAGCCGATCCAGCGTGTCACCGCTGAATCGGCCCTGACCACAAACCACGTTCGATTGAGGAACGCAGAGCATGGCTACCAATCAGCTTACTGAGATTGCCGTCGGAACCATCGCCAAGGGCGTAGATGTCGGCTTGGCTTATCGCGGCAACCGAAAGGTTATCTGGCACGCCTGTGTCCTGTGCGGAAGGAAGCGATGGGTGTGTCTTCGTCGAGGAAAGCCGCAAAGCCAACGATGCCTTTTCCACCCATACGCCAAAACACCAAAGCTGAATGACGAACAGAAAGCGGAAGTGGCTCAGCGATATTTAGCGGGCGAAACCATGCAGGAATTGGCAGATGCGCGCGGCGTTTGCTCAGTAACGATTCTGAACTACCTTCGTGCGATGGGAATCGAGTCTCGTCCGACAGGAGGCCCAGGCCAGGAACCGAAACTAAACGACGAATTACGAGAATCGATCGTCGCGGATTACAAAGAAGGAAGTCCTTCGAGGGCCTTGGCCAGAAAATACGGCGTCTCTAAGTCTTCTCTGCTCAGCGTTCTTGAAAAATCTGGAACGGATCGGCGGACGAGTTCCGAAGCGAAAAGACTGCCAGTTGATGAAGCTGTTTTTGATAATCCAGGCCCAGAAGGCCGCTACTGGATCGGCTTCCTAATGGCGGACGGATGCGTAGTAGAACGAGGCGCGTCCCCGGATATAAAACTTGGATTGGCCTACGCCGATTTGGCGCATGTTGAAGCATTCCGATCGTTTGTTGGCTCGTCTCACAAAATCCAGCGTATTGATCGAGACATACCAACGGATTTTTTCGGTCGCACATACATTAAGCATGGCCGGGCCAGCATTTCCTTTACGTCCAGGCGCATTGCCGATGCTCTTGCGAAGTTTGGAGTTGTTCCAAGAAAAAGCAAAACAGCACGAGTGAGGGGAGGCCTGGAGTACGATGCCGATTTCTGGCGTGGAGCGATTGATGGCGACGGATCAGTCGGATGGCATCGGCCGAATTTTCCTTACGTCGCGTTCTGTGGATCGGAAATGATCGTTTCGCAATTCATATCGTTCGTTGCCCGCCTCATTCCCGGCAAAAACCTCTCGCTGCACAAGAACAAGCACGGGCTTCGATCTTGTAAATGCTCAGGCAGTTTTGCTAGAACAATCATCGATCGCCTTTATCGGAATTGCGTCCGCTCCCTGCCGCGTAAGTTGCAAACGGCACGCGAGATAATTACGCTACACGACGAGTGCCGCCGGAGGTGATTATCCCTATCGCTTCCTCAATGCCGCTTTTCGCGGCCTCCGCGATTCTTTCGTTCCACGCTGGTGGCAACTCCCCTTCCGGCCAAAGCGGCCTCTTTGCGTGCTGAGCCGCAGCATATTCGACGTTTGAGCCCACAATCACGGCGCCAACGTCCTCCTGGAGAATTCGGTCGGACGGAATAGGAGCGTCGGGAGGCGGCGCGGTGATCGGATGGTGCGCCGGATCCTCAGTCCCTGGACTCAACGAGTTAAAAAGACGGCCCGTACTGCGAAGCATCTGTACGTGCCGATTCCCCAGCACCTCCAGCTTCGTCTTCGCCCCTTCCGCCTTCAATGTGGCCCAGGCAATCTCGCCAGCTCGTGCGCTCGCTGCGGCGTCGGCCATGCCGTGCTTGGCCATGAGCATCGCCTTGCGCGTTGCGAAGATCATGCGCCAGCGTTTGTCTTCGACGGGGGTAAGGAAGCCGCGCTTCGCACGCCCGAGAACGTCCCTGCCGTTGTGGGCGCCGTAGCCCTTCATCAGCTTCTTGTCGCCGGGGCCCAGGGGTCGGTTGGCGATGGTCTGCTTCTTGAGGGGTTCCCAGGAAATTCCATCCTCGCCTGCTCCCCCTGCTGCCTTGGCGATGAACGCCTCTTGCACGCACGCCAGCGCAACCATACCAACGCGCAACTTGATCCCGCGCACGAGCGGAGCGTATTCGCCGGCGCCATCGGAGAAGGAGCGGATGAAGCCCTCGAGCATTCGGCGGACTTCGGCATTGGTGCCGCGGTAGTGGATGTCGTCGGACATGGCGGAGTGTTTTGCGTTTAAGGAGAAGTTTTGCGTTTAAGCAAGATCACAGGACGTTTTCGAGAACCTCGGCCGTGTTGAGGCCGAACTTGTCCCAGGCATCGCGATGGCGTCTATAATTTACCGTCACCCCGCCGCCTGCCGCGCTGCTCTGCGAAGCCTCGACCACGGTGCGATTCCATGGCGACTGCGTTGAACGCATCACGGACATGACGGGCGCATAGCTTCTGCGCCGCGGAATGCCGGGGATATCATTCTGCCCCTTCTTCACCTCGGTCATCTCGGCAATTGCTTCCTCGTAAAGAATCGCAACTCCGGCGGGAGGTTCGTTTCCGCGTCGGCAGGAAAGGTAGTAAGCGCACAGCACCGCCGCCCAGTCTTTCACCAGGTCGGAATTGGCAAGATCGTCCGCGTCGTAGAAACGAGAGAGGTAGAAGTCGATCTTGTTCCCTGCCTTGGCCGCCATGGCTCCGTAGAGCGAAGGAGGCGCGTCATCGACGCGAAGCGACACCCCTGGCTGCGAAAGGATGTCGATCACGTCGTCGGGGCCGCAGTAGATGTTGGCCGAGGTGGTCATGGCTGAAAAGCCTTGATGCTTCCCGGTCACATCGGATGTAACCGGGAAGCAGATTCTCAGGAACTTACGACGCCGTGGTGAACGTCACGCCCGCAGCCACCCTGGAGATGGCGTAGGCGAACCACGAGGTGCCGTCGCTGAAGACCTCAACCTTGTCGCCGGCGAGTGAGTTGTTGGCGACGAAGTTGATCGTGTCATCGCCCGTGCCGGAATCGCCTGCATCGCCGGCCACGCTATTCTGGTTGCCCTTGATGATGTTGGCGCTCGACGTGGTGACAACCGTGTGATTGCCTGAGGTGTTCGCGGTCATGTTGATGAACGTGAAGTGCAATCCGATGGCGGGAGCCGGCAACGTCGAGACGAAACCGGTCGCGTTATTCAGGTAATACGTCCGGCCGTTCTCGGTGGCAGCGATCACGTTCGTCGTGGTGACAATTTCGGCGTTTCGTTCATCGATCATGCCTGCCGCTGGCAGCGTGACCACGCCGTTGGAATCGAGGACGAGCGCCTTCGATGCGGCGCCCGTGCCCGCGGTGACGCCGTTGAGGAAGGCGATTTCCGTCGCGCTGACGCCCGGGGGAAGAATGGATTGCCATTCGCTGCCGGTGTCTTCGAACAGTTGCGCGCCGTAGTTTTCGCTGATGACGTACGTGGAGCTTCCGTTGATCGTGCCGGAACTGGCCACGCTCACGGTGATGTTGTTGGTCGCTGCGTCGCCCTTGACGTCCTTGACGAAGATCATGCGACGCTTCGCATTGGTCGAGATGGCAACGGGCGCAGGCAGGGTCACGCCCGTGGCGGCGCCAGAGGCCTTGTTGATGTTGATGACCGATTCATTGGCGACGGTCACATCGCCCGAGGAGGTTTTCTCGGTGATGGTGCCGAATTCAAGGGGGCCGCGAATGGTGCGCGAAGACATGGCGGTAATCTCCAGGGCCTACGGTTGCTCGGCCTTGAGTGAAGGAAACGGGTGAATCGAAACGATCAGGCGCCCTTGGCCTTGGTTTGCTTGGTGGACTTCGTCGGCTCGCTCTCGCTCGTTGTCAGCCAGGTGAAACACCCTGCCTTGGGCTTGTCGGACGGTTTCACGTTCGGCCTGCTCATGACGGTGCCGAGGCGGAAGACGTTGAGGTCGAACGCCGAATCGCCGGCGCCGACAGCGGTTTGCAGGACGATGGCCGGAGACGCGGAGATTTCGCCGGTCATCTGGTTCGCGATGCGCCAGTAGAGCACGGTCTTGCCGACACTGGCGTGCGGCAGGTTGACCTTGGGCTCCTTAGCTTCCGCCTTGGGCGCGGCGGTGGAGGCGACGGGCGGCTCGAGCGTTGCAGTTTCGGACATGGCGGAAAGCCTCGTGTGCGGGCGAGTAAAAAGCAGGGGGACATTCGGGCAGTATGTCCCCCTGCGGGAAGTTAGATCGTGACGTCGAGTTGCCAGATGACATCCGGGTTCTTGATGTAGCTCAGGAACACGTCGCCATAGAACAGCGTGACGCCGAACGGGTTGTGCTGCGGCAGGCCGTAGCCGTACATGCCCTTCTTGAGGATGCCTGTGTTGAGCGCGGCGGCCATGTCGACCGTGGCGTTGAACGTCGAGGGAACCATCGTGGTTCCTTCGACTTCCTCATACCAATCCGCGGAGGGCGCTGGCATGAGGCACAGCGAGTCGTCGCCGAAGATCTGCTGATGCGTGCCGGACGCGTCATCGTAGAAAATCTTGTTGGTGGGGATCCATCGCTTGATGCCGAACAGACCTTCCGGGAGGATGCCGTCGTTGACGAAGGCGTCGCGGAAGTTCTGGTGACGCGCGAGGTAGTCGAGGCAGTAATCGTTCTGCGAGAAATACTCGACCAGGTTCTGGCCATAAAGGGCCACGTCGATCGTGAAGCCGGTCTGGAACGCCTGCTGCTGGTGGAACTTGGAAATGTGCAGCGGGATGTTGGCTTGACTGTTCGACCACGACACGTCGATGATGCCGTTGCCCTGGTTCTTGTGCGTGGCCGCAACGCCAATGTCGATTGAGCCAGAGCCCGTGGCGAGCGCGCCCGAGGAGGTCGGCAGCAGGTTTCCTTCGGAGTCGAAGTAGGTGGTGCCGTTGGCGAGCATCATCCAGCGCTGCGCCTTGCGCAGGTTGTCGAACTTCGTCGTGAAGTTCCGCGTGGTGATGGCGAGCCAGTCCTTGCCCATGTCGTTCTGGTACTTGTCCAGCGAGCGAAGCTGGATCAAGGTCGAACCCGCGACCGGAAGGAGTTCCTTGGACGTGATGCAGGTCACGTCCACCTCGCCGACCGGGGTGTGCGTGCCGCGGACGTGCGGCGCGTCGTATTCCGTGCGGCGCGAGGTCTGACGCGTGCCGCGGTAGGTCATGAAGCGTTTCTTGTCGGCGATGGCCGGCGAACCCACGATCTTGCTGAATTCCGGCAAGGGATCGGGGATGCCGTTCTTTACCTTTTCGATCGGCTTGCCAAGGGCCACGTAACCGAGGAGTTGCTCGAGAGCGAAGGACATAGCATGATCTCGCGCCCTCCCCTGGGCGTCCCCTTTGGTCGCTGCGGCTGAAACGATCGGGGTAGATCATTTCGGGCTGGCCGGCCCTGCCGCAGTTTTTTCTCTTGGCCCTGTTGATTTGCCGTTTCAGTCGCGACTCAAGCCGCGTCAATCTCAGTACACGCCGCCGAAGGTGAACTTGCCGCCCGACGCCGTGCTCAACTGCGACCGCAGCCAGGTCCGCAAGGACGTGTCCGACGGGTAGTTGATGAACTGCGATTCGTCCACCTCGCCGCCGATCGGCATCCGGTGGAATGGGACGGTCAGGTTCGTGCCGGCGCTGTCCGTCACGACAATGCCGCCACTCAATTCCGAGGTGAACGTGAGCGGAGTTTCGCTGCCGTCGACCGGCTGAATGAACGATCCGGAAACGAATCGGCCGTCAACGCCGGTCGTGGTGCGGACCACATCGACCGTGGTCACCGAGGTCGGCGACGTTTCGACCGAAATCATCTCGGTCGGCTGCGGCAAGCCCGCGTAGCCGGTGCCGCTGAAGGTGAAGGTGAGCGCCGTATCCGGCGCGGCGCCCGTGGCGACGATGCCGCCCGTGACGCCCGTGGCGCCGTCGAGCGCGGTGTTGATCGAGGCCAACCAGGTGGCGTCGGTGCCGTTCCAGGTGATCGCGTCGGTGAGGACGAATTCGCCGTTGGCCTTGGGGACGCGGAGGCGCATCGTGCCGCCCGTCGCTGCGGCGCCGAAGGTCATCGTCTGGACTTCGTTGACGCCCAATGCGGTGATCGTGGCCGTGGTGCTGCTGATCGCGGAGAACGTGGCGGTCAAGGTGCGGACGGTGCCGGCCGCGGTCGGCGGTCCCGTCAACTTGAACGTTCCCGTTGCGGCTCCGACTCGCCGCAAAATCTCGGTGCCGATGGCGGCGCTGGCGAGCGTCAGCGAGGTGCCGGAGTTGGTCAGCGCGGCATTGGTGAGGCCGTAGATGCTCGGAGCGTAGAGGCCGCCCGAGGTGCGTTTGCCCATGATGACGCCGGGCAGGAGAACGTTGACGTTGCCGGTGTTCGAGGGATCGCGCGAGTAGGTGCCGTCGATCTGCTTGCCGCCGGACAGCCAGGTTTCGGCCATGCCGCGGAAGACGCGCCGGAAAGAAACCAGACGCTCCGAACTGACGCCGGGCATACCATTGATGAAAAGGTCGGACATGGGAAATCCTCAGTACGGTGGAGTTTCTGGCCTGTTCCGCGGGTGTTTTGGTTCTCGTTACTTACTTGGCCGCGCACATCGAGCGCTCGGCGAGGTCATCGCCGGCCTTCTCGGCCTGGTCGCGACTCGCCTTGTCCTCGTCGCTGAACGGCGATTCGACGGCTTCCTCTTCGGCAGTCGAGAGGGAGACGGTCGAACTGATCGGCTTGAGCGGGTTGACGGTCTTCTCGGCCTTGGGCTTGGCGAAGGGGCCCGGCTTGCCGGCCTTCATGACCATCTCGAAGCACTCGATGGCCAGGTCGACGCCCAGGGGTTTCACGTCGCCGCTCACGGGGTCAATGTCGGACGCCGAGAGTTTGATCGTGTTGAGGTTGCCGAGGAGGTGCGACTTGATCGCGTCGTTGATGTGGCCGTGCGCGTGCAGGGCGTTGATCTTGGCCTGACGGCCGACCAGCGAATCCTTGAGGATTTTCTTGGTCAACAGGGACTCGAGGGGAGTGGGTGTGGTGCTCATCATGATCGGGGCGGTTTCGGCCACCTCCGGCTCCTGGGTTTGGTCTTGGGAGTTGGGATCGGCTTGATTTGGGTCCTGGTCGTCGGAAGCGTCGTCCTGATTGGCTCCGCCGCCATCCTTCGTGGCCTTGTGCGTTTTGACCGCGGTAATCATGTGCTGCAGCATCGCCAGCGCCGTATCAGTACTGGAAGCGTGGAACATGATGCCCATCGGCTCGAGCACGCTCGTCAATTCCGCAATGGCCGCGCCAACCTGGGCGGGATCGCCGCTGGGAACGGCGGGAGGCGGAGTCATGTCGGGCGGAGGAGGCGGGCTCACGTCGAGAGGGTCGGGAGTGTCAGTATCTCCGCCGCCAAGGTCGAGATCGTCGCCCGGGCTATCGTCCGTCGCGTCGTCCGGAGGGGTCGCGTCGTCATCCTCGTCGATCGGCGGTTTCTTGGCGGGCATGGATTTGTCCTTATCGTCCTTTTTTTTGAAGGAAGCGGAGGACAGTGAAACCTCTACGGTGATCGCGCTCAAACTGATGGCGTTGGCGTTGCTCAGTTGCACGTGAGGTTTGCCGGTGATTTGGACAGGGCGCGGGGTGCAAGCCAGGTGGACGATACTTGGGCCTTGCCAGCGCTGGCCGTTCCTTGGATCAATCACGTTCTGGCGGATTTCGGGAGAGACGAATTTATTCCTGCGGAGGATGTCATGGTCCTGCTCCGAACCGTCCACCAGGAATTGCAAATAGCCTTCGGGATGAATTCGCGCGTCGTGGATGTGGCCTACCGTTTGTGCGGTTTGGGCCTGCATCTTCTCGTGATGGGAAAGGCCTACGGTGGGTTGGTGCTCAAGGCAGACAGGAATGGGGATGCCAGAGGTTAGCATTTCCTTGGCGCGGTTGTAATAATAATGGAGATCGGACGGGCCGCACGTGAAGACATCTCCGTTCTGGAGGTGCCAGGTGCCTTGAAACAGGGAATCAATCCAGCGCTTCAGCATAGACTTACTTAAAGCGCTACAGTGGGGAAATTGGAAAGGGAGTTCAATCGGGCCTGTGGGGTAAAGGTGCGCCACTTTCTGCAAAATCGGATCGCCGTCTGGTCATGAACAGCGACGATAGCGAAGCAAACTTGCTGGCGCTGGCTAGCCTTCCCGGCGATCCGGGCGGAGCCGGTTCAAATCCGGTCAGGTCCACTAAACATTGACCGTGCGTCACAAAGGTATTTGATAAAATCTCCCGCATGAAGAAGCACAAACAACACTCCGAACCCCTCTCCCCGATGGAAGACGCCGAACTGGACCGTCCAGGGCAAGATTCCACGGAGAGGTTCCCGATCGACGAGATCCTGCGCAAGCGCGGCTACACGATCAAGAGCCGGCCGAACCAAGGCGAGGCAGTCTGGGAGCGGAATGGCCATGAGTTCTTGCAGAGTCGGGTATTGGAGAGGGAGAAGATTGTGGATGCGAGGAAGCGAGCGTAATTCACCCCAGTTGCAACAGCCCGTCGAGGTCTAGGCGAAAGCCGATGGCCTTGACGGGCGGGGCGGAATCAATGAACCACATCGTCGACTTCGCCATTACCGAATTCTACGCCGACCTCGAAGCCGCCCTTGCGAGGGTGCTCGCCAGGCTCGGCATTGACCGGGCCGAACTCAACCCAGCCGATTGCCGCAAGTTCACTTTCTCGAACTGTCCTGCGGTAGCGTTTACGTACAAGGGCCAGCTGGTATTGCTGAGTAGCGGGCCGCAATTGGAGATCGCCATGATCGGCAGGATGCACTGGTGGATCAAGGAGATGGTGTGATGGAAATACTGGCATTGCTCTTGATTATCGCCCTCCTCGTCTCTGCACGCCTCATCTACGAAGCCGTGCAAAGGATGTTCAAGCGTCCCAACATCGCGGAACAACTGCACGGGTTGTCCACGGTGACGCTCACCTATCACGGGAAGACCATCGAAGCGCATGGGTGCGTTCTCAAGAGCATCGACGCGCCGTGCAGGTCGGAGAACCTGTTGTGCACGCGGTACGTGTTTGAGGTGCACCAATTGGAGCCGTGGAGATGAACCGACTTTGCACGATCTGCTGGGGAGAGAACGACGATCGCAGCATGCGATGCGTCAATGGGCACTCTTACCGTCAGCAAGTGATGCAGGGACATCGCCCCGATACGCCGATCGTCGTGGACGAGAATCAGGGACCAGAATCACCCATGACTGACCTGAAATTGATCGATGAAATGCTGATGGATCTGGCGCTGGCCATGAATCTCCGTCCCTCCCAGCTGGAATCGTGGTCAGGCGTCACCAAGCAAGCGATGGACCGCCTCGAACAAGCCTACGAATCAGGCGAGATGCCCGTCATCACCTTGAGCCTTGCGAACCACTTCCGCATCAAAAAGGGCCTCCCTCCTCTCTATCGCGGCAAATCGGTAACGCCGTAACCCACATGCTCTCATCGCACAGCAACCGCGAGGAGAGCACCAAATGGCAAGCATTTCATGGGTCGGAGGTGCCGTAGCAACGGCTCAGGTACAAAGCTACGCCTTCGGCGGCACCTGGGAAACCGACGACATCGTTCGCCTCACCATCGGCCAGAAGACCGTCAACGTCACCGCGGCCAGCGCCACCACGAACACCGTCATCGATAACGTCGTCACCGCCTGGAATGCCCTCTCCTCGTCGGTCTACCCAGAGTTCGCCGAGATCACCGCTTCGCGCTCCTCGTCGAACCTTATCCTCACGATGGACACGGCCGGCAAGCCGTTCACCTGCACCATCACGCCCCTGGAATCGGATGGCTCGGCCGCCGGCGCCCAAACGATCGGCGGGGCAGGCGTCGCGACCACGGGAACCGCTTCGACCGCCTCGTCTGGCCCGGAGGACGTGAGCACCGCGGCCAACTGGTCGGCAGGGGCAATTCCGGTCAATGGCGATACGGTAACGATTGACCGCGAAGGCGCGCGCTTGAAGTACGGCCTGAATCAGAGCACGATCGCCCTGGCGGCGCTGAACATCCTCGCCAAGGACGTGGAGATCGGCCTGCCCAAGAAGAACGCCGACAGCACGAGTTACCCCGAGTATCGAGACGACTACTGGAAAATTAGCGCAACGTCTGTCTACGTCAGCACTGCGTCGAACCGCGTCAAACTCAACCTGGGGAGCACGCAGACGACCTACGAACAGGATGCGTCCGGATCGGGCACGGAGCAATACGTCCCGGCTGTGCTGCTGAGGGGAACCCATGCGTCGAACGTGTGGACGATCAACAAGGGCGTCGCTGGCCTTGCGTTCTTCGCGGGCGAAACGGCTTCGCTCTACACGCTCAACGTCGGCAAGGGAGTGACGGTCACGCTCGGATCGGGCTGCACGAACTACACGCTGAACAACTATGGCGGGAAGCTGTACGTCAATTCGGCGATCGCAACGGCACTGAATCACCCTTCGTCGAGTGGTGGAACGACCACGATCGAGGGATCCGGCGCCGTGGCGCAAGTGACTGCGCAGAGCGGCCAGGTCAACTACAACACCACTGGGGAGTTGCAGGGGGATACGGTTCTAGGCGGGTCTGCTGTGCTGAATTTCGACGACGATCAGCGAGTGAAGCAGGTGCTGAACCCGATTCAAATCTACTCGCCATCGGCCAAGGTGTCAGACAAGAACGGCGTCATTGACGGGGGGTATACGTTGCAGTTCTACAACTGCACGGGGACGATTCAGTGTGCGCCGAATAGCGAGGTGACGGTGTCGGGGATGTGATTCACTGGCCTTGCTCAAAGCACTGCATCGCTTCCACGATCGTGTTGATCGCGATCCCGCGCAGCCGGTAGTTCAAGGAATCGCCGATCGTTTCCTTTTCCACCTTGCTCATCATCCACCGCGAATTGAGATTCTGGCCGCTCATCAAGGCGAGCGTGAAGTCAAACTCAATCGAACCATGAAGCTGCGGTCCCTGCGAAAAGTAGATCCCCACCAACCAGCCGAACGGCTCCATCAAGCTGACGAGGTATTCATAGGACTTCCGCGCGACGACGTCGGAACGATACTGCTCGCGCGTCATACGCTCGTGAAATTCCATGACGCGTTTCTTATCCAGGAGACTGCTGACGAGAGGGCCAAACTTCTCGATGCGCGCGACAATTTTCGCTTCCTCTTCGGCGCATTGCGTCGGCTCCAGGCTGCGCAAGTGCAGGGACTGGTAGGCGTGGATCGTGGCGCGGTAGGCTGGGTTCATGGGGCCAGCGTACCTTTCGCTTAGAGATTATGCAAACCCGTGGGAATGACCGGGGAGCCCTTGTATTCGCTTTTGGGCTTGTCGAGGTGGAGGAAGCCCATGATGTAGCGGAGGGCATCGAGTCGGTGAAAGGTTTCCTTCGACTCGATCTTCTCCGTCGGTTCGCCCATGTCGTCGATCTCACGCGAGTAACTCAGCAGTTCGTCGAGCAGGCCCACCATGTCATCGAATACCCAAAGCTGATTGAGCGCAAACGCCGAGAATACCCGCTGAATCCCCACCTCCACGTCGGGCTGAGTCGGCCCGCGGATCGGCAGGCCGGGCACGCGTTGACCGTTCACCGTTCCTCCATTGGCGAACTCGCGGCGCCATTGCCCTTCCGACTTGGATCCACCAGCGCACAGAGGGAGGCAAGGCTCGGATCGATTGTGCTCATCCCCCTTCATCAGGTAGTAGCAGTGCTCTGCCGCGGAGCGATCGCCCTTTTTGTACTCTCGGTACGCGATCAATCGGCCCGTGGGCTTCTTGTCGTCAGGGCGGAGTTCTTCGGCAAGGAAGACGCCGGCGGTGTTGACGCCGCCAAAGTCCAGACCGAGATATCGCGGCCAATCGTCGGGAATAGCGAACCGAGGAATCTTGTGGCGCGTCTCATCGAAGCTCGAGTAGATGAGTCCTGCGGGGCGCGAGAAGATGCCACGATATTGCATGTTGAACTTCCACAGGGGAAGCTCAAGGCGCGCACGTTCCAGTTCTTCGGGAGGAAAGGATGGATTGGCGGTCGAGTCAAAGCGGATGAGGTCGATCTCGGGATGCTGGTGTTTCGCAGCAATCACAGGATCATGAATCAGCTGCTTCATCCACCCCAAATTGTACGGTTTGCTCGTGATGAGAATGCGTCCGCTGTCCAGTGAAACACGCTGCCGGACGGCTTCCCACGATTCGAGTTTGAACTTGTTTTGTCCAGCCTCATCAAGCCAGGCGAATTTTGCGCTCATTGCCTCAAGGGATTGCGGGTCATCGGCGTGGCCAAACAGGATGCGCGCCTGACGGTCAGGGACGTGATTCCAAAGACGCTTGGCTCCGCTCTCGGAAATTCGGAACTGCCATGGCCCATGCGTCATTTGTCCAAGATCAAACAGCTTGCCGAAGACGTGCTGAATCTCGGGGCCGGCGGCCTTGTCGATCAATGGGTAGTTCGGAGCGACCACGAGGTAGTCGCCCGGGCCCTTGCGCTTCATCTCACGGTGCATGAACAACGGCGCGAAGCTGGTTTTGCCAGACCTTCCCCCAGCGATGATGGCAACGATGCGCTTTTCGCTGTCCCACGCTTTGAGTTGGCCTTCGTGAAAATTGACGGTCAGTTTGCCGTCGTTCACTTCGTAGAGACTTGGCATTACTCAGCCTTTGGTGCCGGCCGCACGATCTCGATCATCTCGATTGGTTTGCCGTCTTTTCCTGAAACTTCAACCTTCTGCACAAACATCCCCAGGTGCTTCGCCAGGTTCAGCAGCGCCGCATCCTGATCGCGCATCTTGATCTCGATTCCATCCTTGGTGATCTTCACGCCAGCATACAGACGGCGCGCGCCCGGCGACAAATGGCGAGTGTCCTTCGTGAACGGAAAGGCAACGCCGTCCCCGAAGCACTCCGGACAGTTCGGATGCGCTGGCTTGCGCGCGTCGTAGCCTTCGCCGCCCATCGGGTCGAACGGCGCCACGGTCACGCCGGCCTCCGCGTTCTTCTTGGCGTTCTCCCATCCCGCTTGCGCCGCCTTCATCTCGCCGGCCGTGCGCTGATAGCCGAACTGCTTTCCGTGGCAGTGCCGGCAGCAGGCGCGGCGCATCTCGATGAGTTCGTTCGGGTCGGCGTCGGCGATGTGGATCCACCGGCGAACGACATCGTCGGCTTTGAATTGGAGGCGTTCGTCACGTGCGGCGCGAAGAGCTTTGAGCGCCGTTTGGATGTCTACATTTGTCAACAGGCGCGACGCCTGCTTTGTGGCCGTTTTCGCGCTGTACCCCGCGCGAATCGCCGCCTGCGTCGCGTTCTCGTCAACGATCATTTCCTGGCAGAACAGCCAGTGCTGCGGGTTCAGGCCATAAGGGTTCGTCGGCGGTTGCGCCTTCCCTTTTCCCTTCTTCGATGCGCCCTTCTTCTTCGGTTTCTTTGCCACGGTATTACCTTGTTTTACAACCGTCTCGCGCGAGACACTTTGCGTAAATAGTATCAATATGATACGCTTAGGCCCGTTCAAATCGATAACAGTTGCAGGGCTGCCGCATGGAATCGGCTGTGCTCGAAAAGTTCCTTGCCATGGAGAAATCGGCGCAACTTGCATACGCCGATGAACTTTCCAGCAAGGAAGCGAAAAAACTCGCCGCGCTTTGCTTCGAGGAAGGCGCGCGCACCGGTACGGATGTCGACTGGGACGTCCTCGCCCGCCTGTTTGAGGTCTATTCGCCCGGTGAATACCTCGAGGCCGCACAGGCGACCGACGATCGGCTCATCCTGGCAGACGAGCGGCGCGATCGGACCATCTACACCGAGCGGAACAATCACCTCTACGAAACCCCGACGGAAGCAGAGGAACGGCACCGGGAGGCAGACGCACAGGCTCGACGCGAGAACGAAGCCGCGGCCAAGCGAATCCATCCATTTCTCGCCATGCGCAGCGACTTGATCGCCAGTCGCCTTCGTTCGGTCGATTCGACCGGATTGGATGCCCTCTTGTCGTCAGTTCGCAGGTGCATTGAGGAGGTCGGGCCGAGTCGTACGCTCCGCAACATCGAAGAACTCATCCAGGTCGCCCGGGCAGGGAGAAGCCAAAAATGAATGCAACATCGCCACGTTCGTTCGCCATGGTCAAGCCCGAGGAACTCAAGCAGTTCCGCGAAGACTTCGAAAAGGCGCGCGCCGGGATGGAGACGGCGCTACTTGGACTCAAGGCCGAGGACGACGAGCGCGTCGCCAAGGAGACGATCAAGCGCACCAGGCTCACGCTCCTCGAGGTGGGCCGGGCGCTTCACCGGATGCACTCCACGGGCAGCTGGCGCGACCAGTACAAGAGCTGGTCGGCGGTGTGTCGCAAGCTGAACCTGCCGAAGTCGTCGTCTCATCGACTGATGAACAACGCTGCGATCGTCGATAATCTGCCGCACCAGATCGTCGAGGGGGTTCCCGAAGGACTCTCCCATCGCCAGATGCAGACGCTCAAGATCGCCGACGAGAAGGAGATCGAGGAGGTAGCGACGGAGGCCGAAGAAACGGGGGACGCACGAAGCGCGCTCGACCGGCTCCGCGAGAGCCTCGCCTCAGCGCCCGAGACGGAGATCGACGACGAAGCTCCCGCGCAACCCAAGCAGGCCAACGGCTTGTCCTGGGTCAAGCGACTCTGCACGAGCTTGATGAACTGGTTCGAGGCCCGCGGCGTGGGCGAGCAAGCAAGACCGCACATTGAAGCACTGATTCAACTGGCCGCAGGGCCCTGGGAGTGACAATCATGGGCAAGCCCATCAATCGAGCCGCAGCGTTACTTCTCCTCAAAAGCGCCGCCGATGCGCACCTGAAGGACGAGGATGAACTCATCCCCGGAGATTACGACCTGGCCGGCGTCGAAGCGACGGTCACGTTCTCCGACTCGGCACGCGTCGTGCGCGCGGAAGGAACCGCCGGCAAAGGCTATGACGAAGGGAAGCCCCCCGCGCCGGCCGAGGTGAGCCTGGAGGCGGCGCTGATCTTCCTCAAGTCGGTCATGCCGTTCATCAACCGGCGCGCACTCCCCAAGCCGAAGCTCCGCCAGCTGTGCCTGCAAGCGATCCTTGACGGGGAGAAGAAGATTGCGGCCAAGGAGAAAGTGGAACCGCCGATCGAGCTCGTCGAGGTGCTGGGTGTTGTCGAAGCCGAGCGGCCGGCCGTCCCGCCGAAGCCAAAGAAGACCGAGGCGGCGCGAACCGGCGCCAAGGAAGTGGAGATCGTCTTTCGCAGGGTGCCGAAGCTGGAGCGGAGAGTGAGGGCAGGGTAGAACTGGGGTACGAACTAGGATTCTTGAGCGAAACGGCGCATAACTCCACTTTCGCGCCATTTTGAATCCCATCCATCGGCCATCGTTCCGTGCGCGTTAAACTCGGTTCATGTCGCGGCGATTGCCCATCACCCTGACCGCACTTGAAGCCGACGCACTTCTCAACGCTGCTCGATCGGCCACGGACTCAGCGCCTACCCCAAAGAAACAGCTTGCCGCCTGGCGTGACTTCGTGATGATCGCCACGGGCATGTACGCAGGGCCCCGCGTTTCTGAACTGTGCAACTTTCGCGTCGAGAACGTGGACCTTAAAGGCCGCATGTTGGCGATCAAGCACGGCAAGGGAGACAAGGATCGAAACGTGCCCATCGCGAAGCCCTTGCAGAACATCCTGGCCGAGTGGATTGGGGAACGAAAAGAGGGCCGGCTGTTCCTGGGGCCGAACGGCAAGTGGATGCCGCCGCGGACCTTTCAGACGCATCTGGCGATCCTGGCAAAGGCAGCGGGGCTTTCCAGGGAGAAGGCGCATCCGCATATCTTGCGGCACTACTTCGCGACGTCGATGCTCAAGAAGGGGGTCAATCTGCGCGTGATTCAGCAGGCCCTGGGGCATTCGTCCGTGGCGGTGACGGAGATTTACACGCACATCGACGATGATGATCTGAGGAAGGCGATCGATTTGTTGTAAAAGCGGAGCGTGCGGGAATCGAACCCGCTCTACCTGACGGTAGTTCGCCTCTCGGGATTTTGTTGCGCCAGCCGGCCCGTGGATTGATGGACCGTACCGGAATCGAACCGGCACCCTACGCTCCGTTCGTGTTGCTCACCACATTATAAGCCTTCGCAGGCACGCCGTGTTGAACCGTGCGGCGTTTATCTTCCCTTCTTCATCGGTCCACCTGCACAACGCTTCGCCATCGTCAACGCTCAGCACGTCCATCAAGGGACCGCCAGAAGCGAGCACGACGCATTTCGAGGTATCGATCTTGACCAGATCGGCTTCGTTGAATTCTTCGCGGTGAAACAATCGCCTCTCCTTATCCCTTGCGGCACATTCCCTTCGCCTCTTCAGGCAAATGTCGCACTCGAAGCAACATCCATTCGCGCAGAGGGCGCGGGGTTTTGGTTTCACTTCTCGCTAACCTCCACCTTCTTGGGCAAGTATCCCTTCTCAATCAGGAATTGCTCCATCAATCCCTCGAAGACGGCAGAACGCTCCACCTTGAACGGCTGATCGGCCCTGAATTTCTCCAGGGCAGCGAAGATGTCGGGGCGAATCGCCATCTGGAAGCGATGCACGCTCCTGGCTTGGCCGGGGAGCTTCGGGTATTTCGGCGGACGCCCGCCCTTGTTGATTGCTTTGCCTGCCACTGCTGCACCTCCTTGATGTTTTTTCTCAGCTTGTATTATTAGGCCAGCAATGGGGTTATGTCAAGCGCCAAAACAATCTCCAAGTTTTTTACCTGTTTTTAGTGGTTGTGTCTTGACGAAACCTGTTACGGTGTTAGAGTGAAGGTGTAAGCAAAAGCAAAGCACTGTGACCCAGCAAAGAGAGAATCATCCATGTCCACCACGCTCACCGCCCCGTTCCGTCAACTCACCGAAGCCGATGACCGGCCTCCTCAAGAGGAGATCGACCGAGTCATCGGGGTCATCAACGCCCGATGCAAGGCCAAGCGTGACGAAGAACTACTGGCCGAAAGCACATCCTCCACCGTCGCCAAGGCGCGCGAACGCATCGCGGCACGTCAGGCGAAGGAAACCCTCGAAGCGAAGCTGGCCGAACGGGATGCCGAGATCGCCGACCTGCGCGAGCAGCACGAAGAGTTCACCTCGCTCATCGCCGACCTGGAACTTCAGGCGAGAACGGACGATCGGACCATCGAGAAACTTCGCTGGGAACTGAACGACGCCAAGAAGACCATCGCGATGTACAAGGCCAAGGAAGAGAAGGAGCGGGCCGAGATGGATGCCTACCTAGACGAACAGGAAGCGGCGGGAACGACCACCAAGGAAATGCCCGGCTGGTAACACGAAGAGAGAGAGAGAGGACCATCATGCGAAGGAAAGTCGGAACCTACACCGAGCACAACGGACTGGGGCGCTTCGATGAGTTTGTCCAGCCGGTTGAAGTCTCGCCCGAGCATCGGGCCAAGGTTGTAGCTTGGTATCGCGTGTGGCACAGCCTCTCCAAGGCACAGCAAGACGCATGGCAACAGTTGAACCGGGAAGAGAAGGACGCGACGTACAAGATGGACGCCGAGACGTTCCTGGCGTTCATGGGGAAGATCAGGTCGACCAATGATCCTCGGAGAATCGGCAAGAAGCATCGATACGGACTCTACCGACGATTGGCGCTGAGTCCGGCATTCAAGAGAGATCGCGGGTTGTTCGGCCGGTGGCAGATGGTGATGCAGAAGCAACCAACCAAGGAGACAGCATGAACGATGAACTGGTGATGACCGTGGCCGACCTGATGGAGGAATACGGGTTCGGTTCGGCGAACAACTTCCCTGAAAATTCCTTCCTTCGCGAGATCAAGGCCGAGAGCCAAGTCGGCAAGGAAGCTGACCGGGCGATTCAGAACGGGAGCATCTTCGGCAAGACGCTCCAGCCGCACCCCGATATTCGGTACAGGCTGGGACAGGCGATCGTTGAGCACATTCGGATTCTTTACTACGGATGAACCACGAAACAGGGAGATACGACCATGAAGGCCGCCAAGAAACTTCTTCGCCCGGCATTTACGACTCGCCAAGAGTACGAGCACGCCATCGTCTTCATCGTGGACGGCATCATGCACGCACGAGGCGCCGACCGCGTGAGGCGTGAGGGATTCCTGGAGAGTTTCATCGACGAGATGAAGTCACGCTTCCCGATCCCGACCTACACGATCATCTACGCCAACGGCTCGATTTCCGGCTGGACCGGCATGGACAAGCACGTGGCCGAGGTGCGTCTCGCGCAAACCCGCGCTATGGGCAACGAGGCGCAAATTGAGCAGGACGGTGTTCGATGAAGTTTCACCACCTGAAGGGCAAAAGGATCAAGAAAGCCTGCCTCAATCCTTGGCCCGACGGACGAGGCGGGAAGGCGTACAGCCCGCACATCGTTTTCGAGGATGGAACCATTCTTCGATTCGTCGTGCAGGAGACCGAGACGGGCGAGTACGGCGTCGAGCCGATCATCGTCAAGGGTGGCATCTGCGATTCGCCCTCGGATTGCCCATCATGCCGCGGCTACGGCCACTTCGATGAAGCGGGCGAACCGACGATCGACAAGCGTTGCCGGATGTGTCTCGACTGCACAGGCACCGGAGTCAAGCCATGAAGCACACCACCGAAACGCCCGAAGCAAAAACCAAACGCCTCCTGGAGGCCCTCAGCCGAATCGAGTTCGAGGCGGTCCACCTGGGCGCCGAGAAATGCCCTCCCGCCCCGCATGGATGTCCGCTCTGTGAAATCCTCTACGTGGCACGGGAAGCGTTGCAGGACGAAAAGCCCCTTCATCCCGACGGAACCTTTACCTACGACGACATCCAGGAATGGATGGAACGCGGCTAGAACGATCAACCAAACCCTTCGCCCCCAAAAGGAGTCCCACGCAATGTTTTTCCTCGCATGGTTCCGGAAGCTCGTGAAAGACGCCTTCATCGGCGGTGTTCAAGACGCCGTTGAGGAACTTGGCAACCTCGATGTTCAGGACCAGGATCAGAATCCCCTGGCCGCACTCCAAGGGCGGATGAATGCCCTTCCGGCGCCGAGCAGCAACGGGGAATTGAAGCCCGTCAAGAAGGGCAAGTAATCAACCATCAAAATCGCCCTCCCACTTCCCTCAAAGAAAGGACCCCACATGGAATGGACAAAAACCAAACTCACCCGATGGACTTGCGAAGGCTTCTCGATCAGCGAGACGGGCGAACCTGGCCCAAGAGCATTCCGCCTTGACGTCCACGACGAGGAGCAACCGAAGTTCTTCCCGACCCATGGCGCCGCCAAGGATCATGCCGAACTGCTGAACGAGCTCGCCCTCTATCGCGCGGACAACGAACGTCTTCGCGCCGAGAACACCCAGGTCGTCGCGGAACTGCTGGAGCGACGAGATCACGACCATTTCGAGCGCGAGCAACTCCTCGCCGAGATCGAGGAACCGCAACGCTCGAACCGCATCACGGTCCCCCAGCTGGCCATTGAGCCCGATCCGTGGTTCGATGCACCGAAGGACGACGGGCGGGGAATCCCGGCCCGGGCGCACGCGTAACAAACACCCCAACGGGCGCTAATGTGGCGCCCGCTCGATCACACTCAAACCGGAGAAATGCAATGCTCACTGACAACCTCGGCTATGCGAAACTCTATCACCCCAGGGGCCCGTGCGTCACGCTCCCCGTTCCTCCCGATCCGAGAGAGGCGTTTGCCCATATCTCTCTCTGCCTGGACGCCGGCTGGCTCGTCGTGGCACCTGGCATGGAAGCAGGGGAAGTGAAAGAAGAAGTCGGCTACGTCCTCAAGGGATCGTCCGACACCGCGCCGTACCTGTTGCTCTACTCGACCAATGAAATGCTCGTGTTCTCCTTCCTCAAGGTCTATCTCGACAAGCCCCACGACATCGAAGCGTTTGAACGTGCGGCAGGCGTCAAGCTGAGCGACCTCCCGGAATACATGGGGAGCGACAAGCCCGAGCGCGGCAAGAATCGCAATCTGGACCGGTACATCGTGCCGATGAAGATTCCCTTCACGGTCGTGTACAAACCGAATCCTCGCTACGTCGAGGCCGATGCCAAGGCGTGCAAGGAACGGAATGAACCGTACAAGAAGCCTGCGCGCGTGTTCGTGCGGTGGGGGGATCAGGCTCATGGCGAACCGCCGGCCAAGGAACCTGCCGCGCAGCAGCCCAAGACCAACGGGACGCCTCCATCGTCCAGGCCGGCCGCAAAGCCCACCGTTGAGCCGATTGAGGACAAGCACACGAAGGTTCTTGCGGGATTCCGCACGGCCCGCACGGTCAGCTACGTCAAGGAAATGGCGGCATGGGCGGCCAACCAGAATTTCCCCGAGCACATGATGGACGAGCAATCGGACGCCTACCACGAAGCGATGGAACGCCTCGCCCGTAATACCAATGGCAAGCCCGCGATGGCGGGAAGGTGAGTAGGATTAACCCCGGCGAGCGCTGGCCCGGCGCTCGCCTCTTACAAGGAGAGACGAGCATGAAATGCAAGCGTTGCAGCGAACGATTCTCCCAGGATGAAGCCGATCGCGTCGCCGATTGTTTCGATATCGACGGATGTTTCCCCGAGGACATCTGTTTTGCGTGCGCCCAGGAATTGTGGCATGAACGTCAGCAAGATCAATCCATGTCGGACGTCGTTCAGGATGGTCCGGCAGCATAAAAAGGGAACCCATGCAACTCAGCAAGATCATCCCAGGAAAGTGGTATCAAACCCAGAAAGGGGACGGACCCTGTCTCTCGGTAGGGAACAAAGGCGCGAAGTTCGAGCTTCCCGAGGGGGAGGCATGGCTCAGCGCGAAAGAAGTGCAGCATGAGATCGTCAAGCCGGATGGCGCTGAGTCCATCAAGGCAGATGTTTCGCCCATGACCGCGACTGACATGCGAAACGCCGCGAGGTTCCTGGGCGAATCCAAAAAAGGAAAGGACGCGATCAAGCATCTTCTCCCGTGGCTCGACGATACCGGCCTGTTGCTCGACTACTACAGTCAAGAGGCCGTGTTGACGCTCCTGATGGGCGCATGGGGGCAATTCTCGATGACCGCACGCGATGAGATGCGCGAGGCAATGGAGAAGGGACGTGGAGCATGAGCGGCATCTGGGCAGCGAGGGAAGCGAAGAAACGCAAGTTCCCGATCGGCACCGATATCATCTGGCTCCACGAACCACGGGGCGGCTATGGCTATGTGTTTAGAATCCCCGGCAAGGTCGTGGGGTATGGTCGTGGCCGAATCAAGATCGAAGTGGCGAAGGCGGACGGGGAAAAGGTCCAGCGGTTCGTGAAAGAGGAGTCGCTGCGGTTTGGAGGATTGTGACGATGGACGACGACTTTGAAGCCCGACACTTGCGCCGGGACGAATTGGTTCGCCAAATGTGCGAAGTCATGGGATGGGAGCATTCTTCATCCCACATATGGACCGCGATTCGCAAGGTTGCCAAGGCCGAAGCGGTCGCAATCAGCCTGGATAAACTTGAGGAAGTTCTGGATCGTCTCAAAGCGAAAGGACAAACCCCATGAGTAAGCATACCCCCGGCCCCTGGAACGTAACACGCCGCACCCAAAAGGAAGGCGATTGTAATCCGGGCATCTGGATTCACGGGAAAGACCATCAAACCGTTTTCGACTCGGGCGCGCTGGACGTGTTTCCGCTGTCCGAAGCTAACGCCACGTTGATCGCCGCAGCACCTGATTTGTTGCAGTCGCTGGAGTATGTCCTGGCCATGATCGCGGAGGATGACTTGATCCCCGAAGATGTCAGCTACATGCGTCTCGCCCGCGCCGCTATCGCCAAAGCGAAAGGAACCTCATGAACACCGATCGCGCCGCCTTCACCGCAATGCTCGACGAGAACCCCGCCGATCAAATTACACGGGCCATCTTCGCGGACTGGCTCGACGAGAACGGCGCCACGGAGGAAGATCGGCTATTGGTGCTGGCGATGCGCTGGGAGGTGGAGCACGGGAAATATCCGTATAGCTTTCGCTGGCTGAACGACGCTCCCCCTGGCCCTTTTTGGAATTGGCATAGGGCTTCGGTCGGAAGGGGCAAGAATTCGTCTTCTCATAGGCACTGGATTTGGAGGTCTATTCCGTGGCCTGCGTGTGGATATTCAACAAGAGAAGACGCCGAATTAGTCCTGGGCAAGGAGCTTGATTTATACGGAGAAACTGTATCGCCTGTTCATGTTCGAGGAGTTACCGCAAAGAGGAATGACCGCGATCCGAGGATTAACTGGGCAGAACGATATGGCGTGGCGACCACTCCAAGCCCAAAAAAATAAGCGCACCGCACCCACGAAAGGAATCTCCCCGCATGAAGCACAATCCCTACCAACGAACCACCACCATCCGCGCAGATCGTGCGCGCCTCGCGCGTCACCACGATCCCCCGCGCGCCAAGGAAAGAGAACCTCCATGAAGATCATGAACTCAAAGCTGTTGAAGGAATTCAGGCGTGCCGGCTTTTGCGAGTGGTGCAATTGCTACTGCCTGGTTCGCGAACCTCATCACCTGAGAACGAAGGGATTCGGCGGCGGCTCGACGCTCGATGTCAGGATCAACCTCATCTCCCTGGGCGGTTCGAAGAAACTCCCCGATGGGCGAAGGCGCTTCTTTTGTCGATGCCATACGTCATTGCAAGGCGATGCGCATCGCGCGCAAGAGGTGTTGTCGATCGTGGCATTGCGCGAGAAGGTACGGCCCGAGGAGATCACCGAGGTGATGGATTGGCTTCGCAGGTTGATCCGGCCGACCGAGACGCAGTTGATGCGAGCGATGGAAGAATTGACGCCGGCGGGAAGAGTGATTGCCTTGAAGGAACTCAACGAAGCAGGCATCTTGACTTAGTCCTCCACCTCGCGAAACTCCTCCCTCATCACCCGGTAGCACAGCAGTTCCTTCGTCAGCGCCCGAATCCCTGCCGCAAGAAGCCGCCTCACGTTCTGCCGGGAGCAATTCAGAATCAAGGCGATGTCGTCGAGTGTCTTCTCATCGAAGTGCTTCCACTCGATCACCTGGCGATAGTGCGCCGGGATGCGCTCAAGGCACTTCTGCACCAAAGCCGCCATCTCGTGCCTTTCAAGGTCCATCTCAGGTTCGCGCAAATCTTCCAGGAGATCGGCCTCGGTCTGTCCGATGCTGTTGGGCATGTCGAGCGACGTCAGGGCGCCGGCGTGATGGGTCAGAGCCTCGATTGTCTTCTTGCTGCGCCCCGTCCGGTGGAACAAGCTCTTCCCAGGAACGACACCGTTGGAGCACGCTTCCTGGAGCATGTCTCGATTCACCCGGCCGAAGTAGCTGATAAAGCGGATATTCTTCGTTAGATCGAAGTTGCCGATTTGCTTGACGATCTTGAGAATTCCCTCTTGAACCAGGTCCTCCGGATCGTTGGCGGGATGCTCCTTGACGATCTTGTGCGCGATCTTCCAGAGGAGCGGCGTGATATTTGCGATGAGGACTCCCAGCGCCTCCCGGTCCCCTTGTTGGGCCCGAAGGATCAGGGTGCGCTCTTCGTCGGCAGTGAGGAACGTGGTTGTCACGAACCCCACTTTAGACGATCGCCGAGATCAATCGAAAACGAACCGCCATCCATCAGGGCGTGTCAGTTGCGATAGAATATAGGTAGTTAATCCTAGCGTCCTTTTTGGAGGTACGCCAAATGCTCACCGTTGAATCGGTCCTTTGCACCCCTGTCCCTCCCGACGTGGAGGTCGTGACCGTGCGCGACGACGAGAGCGCAACGTACGTCACCACCATCCACGGAGGACGACTGGACGGGGAGGAGTTCGTCGACGATCGGGATCCCGGGTAGTGTCTTAACATCGTGTTGCAGTCGGCCTCGGCATTTTATGCCCTGTGCTTATCACGGCCCTCATTCTCCTTCTCGTCCTTAGCCGAATCCACTTTCTCCTGCCCAACCAACGGATCGGCCTGAACAATCACGGCAGCGCCACCAGGAGCATTGCCTTTCAGTTTCAGGAGTTTGACCGGCGCTGTCACGCGGCTTTGCCCTGGAGCATGTCGAAATATCTACATGCGGCTTCAACTTCCTTTTTCTCGACGCCATAAGCCCTAGCTGCTGCCTCTACGTTTCCCTCATCCGTTGCGGCTTCCCAAAGCGATTGAGCAGAATAACCACATGATGGCAGAAACGGTTCACCAAATCGAACGTGAGGATTCATGTCCACGGCGCATCCTTCCCAGCGCCATGCGTGATAAAGATTAGCGAGTCCTTCGGAATCATATCCAAGGTCGCCTTTATAAAGCATTACGATTTCTTTCAGATAAACTGCGCGGCGATGCTTACCGCTCGCCTCGATGAGCCTTCCATCCGGGAGCGCTAAGCCGAGTTCGTTGTGCCATCGGAATGTAACGTTCTCCCTGGCGAACGGATGAGTTACTCCTTGCTCGTGCGCGATTGCCAGCAGTTGTCGAATTTTCTCAAGCGGAACGCGATCAGCGCCCTTCTTTTGGCGAATCTCGCGAATGGCGGTCATTTGAACGAAATCGAGAAATGAAATAAACTTTCCGTCGATAAGTTGAGGCGAAATCGCCGCGTTCCCATCGTTAGTTCCGAAAAACCACCGATTGGCCAATTTTCTGGAAACGCGTGCGTATAGGGCCACTTCCTCAATCGAGTAAAGCCCGACGCCGAGAACATTTTCCGCCGCGACAACCATCGCCATGTCTCTTTGCGTAAAATTACCTAGACGAACCTTTTTGTCGGCTGATTGTCATTCCGTGATGACCTATTTCGCGAAAGACACCTGTCGCACATCTTAAGTAGCAACGCAAAGCCATTGCGTCCTGTTTATTTTGCTTTTCGATGAAGCCGATCCTCTGCCGCCTTGAGCAGAATCGGGCGCGCCCAAGAAGCCATGTCCATGCCGTCCAGCGAAACGGCCTCCATAATTCGATCCTTCTGTTCACCAGTTACGGGGATACGAAGGTCCACGTCCTTACGTTCACCGGCCTCTTTACGAGGTCTCCCGCGTTTTGTTTTCATGGGATTATTGTAGGAAAATTATTTCTGAAAATCAATACCAAAAGGACATTGACTGTAGATTTAATTTAGCCACAATAAATGTAGATGAATAAACCCCTGATGCCTGTGACAGCAGGCATCAGGGCAATCACAATCAGGCGGTTAGGCCAGAATGCGACCTTGGTAAGCCTCATTCTAGCCGATCCGCCGCAATCAGGAAAGAGCGGTCGGCCATGCTTTGTCCTATCTGCCGGAATGAATCTCGCCGGTTCGGGTTCGCTCGCAGCGGCTCCCAGCGTTATCGATGCGACGCCTGCGCGAAGACGTTCACGGATGAATCGACGCGGGTCTTTGATCGTCGTCGCGTCGATCCCGCGAAAATGAATCTCGTCAAGATGACGCCGGCGCAGAAGTCGGGGCTGACGGTCGAGACGTGGAGCCTGCAAAGATTGCTTGCGGAAGCCGCGAAGGTGTGATAAATACGGGGCGAGCAATCGCCCCGTTCTTTTCACGGATCAATCACCATGCCCATCTCCTGGAACGAAATCCGCCACAATGCCGTTGCCTTCTCGAAGTCCTGGGCCGGAGTTTCGAGCGAGCGAGCCGAGGCGAAAACGTTTTGGGACGAGTTCTTCAGGGCCTTCGGCATTCAGCGGCGCACGGTCGCCAGCTTCGAGGCACCAGTCAAGAAGATTTCCGGCACCTGGGGCTACATCGATCTCTTCTGGAAGGCTACGCTCCTGGTCGAGCACAAAAGCCGTGGCCAAAAACTAGACAAAGCCGAATCGCAAGCGATGGATTACATTCAGGCACTGAAGACCGAAGGCCGCGACGAGGAAATTCCTCGCTACGTAATCGTCAGCGATTTCGCCAAGATCGCCCTTCATGATCTGGAAGAAGGCACGTCGTTTCAGTTTCAACTGGCCGATTTTCACGAGAACATCGATAAGTTCGCATTCATTCCCGGCTATAAGCAACACCGCCTGGACGTTGAAGACCCGATCAACATCGTCGCGGTTGAATTGCTCGGCAGGCTGCACGACGCGCTGAAGGACGGCGGCTACGCCGGCCCCGACCTGGAGCGGTTCCTTGTTCGTATTCTCTTCTGCCTGTTTGCCGAAGACACTGGCTTATTTAATCGAATTTCATCTTCGGGCATTTCGTCGCTTATAATCTCGGCATGAACATCAAAGTCGAATTCCTCACCAAGGAAGAGGAGATGGACCTTGCCCGCAAGGGCCTGGCCGGCGACACGGATGCGAGGAACCGCGTCGTGATGAATATCCTTCCCTACATCATCAAGGCCGCGAATCGATACGCGTTCAAGGTCCCCCACGACGATCTCGTACAGCACGCGCTGGCGATGTGCCTGGAGAAGTTTCACCTCCTCGATCTTTCGCGCGGCTGGCGGCCGATGACCTACCTTTGCCACGTCGCCGAACGGCAGATGCAGCTCATGACGAAAACCGACGGGGTAATTTACATCCCTCCGCGGAACAACGTCGCCAACTATGCCGACGAAACTAACCTGGCCGCCGAGCGCGCTGGCAAACTCGTCTCCCTGAATGATCGATGCCGGGATCATCCAGACGTCGAGATCGCCGGTGCCCTCATGGACGTGTCAAGCCCTTGCCCGGTCAATAACGCTATGGACAGCGAAGGATACGATCGCTTCCAGGATCGATTGAGGGTGCTGGACAAGCGTGAGAGGGAGATCGTCCGCATGCGCGTCATCGAGGGGAAGACGCTTGAGGAGGTTGGCGAGATTCTTGGCGTCTGCAAGGAGAGGGTGCGGCAGATTCAAGAGATTGCGATGAAGAAGCTGCGACGGCTGGAGAGGTCGATTGTCCCCGCTCTGTCCCCGACGCCCTGTCCGAGTTGATCTTGTTGTACAAAATGCAACTCGCTAGAATCCCAGTGAAACGCAAGGGATTGCGAGTCCGTCCCCGTAGCTCAATTGGATAGAGCGTCGGCCTCCGAATCGAATCGTTTATCGCAAATCCCCTGTAAATATCAAGGTTTCCAGCATCCCATCGGGAATCAGTGATTCCCGGACGCCCATGTCCGAATGTCCGCGCCGTCCGCGCGGACATTCGGACGTTCAGGGCATGGTGCTGGACGTAGTTTCGGGCGCAGGACGCGCCGACAATCCACGGAAAGGAGTCCGTCATGGCCGCACCACGTCCATTCCCGATCTACCCAAAGAAGAAACTCAAGCACTCGGCAGGATGCCGGATCAAAATCGCTGGCCGCGCGTATTACTTGGGCAAGCACGATTCCCCCGAGAGTTACGCCGAGTACGAACGGCTTCGACTCGAACACGCCAAAGGCATCCAACTCGTCAAGCTCCCCGACGCTGCCGGCCAGACGATCGACGAGCTCGTCGCGGCCTGGATCGCGAACGAACCTCGAGGATTAGAAGATCCGGAAGTTCAACGCATCATCGCGGCCTGCCAGCCTCTCCGTCGTTTGTTCGGCGCCACGCGGGCCAACGAGTTCAGAGCCAATCGCTTCCGGGCCCTGCAAGACGCCCTTGCTTCTCAATCGTGGATGACGCCCGAGGAGAAGGACTTTCGCGGCCCGTGGAGCCGAAAGTACCTCAACAAAACCACCGACCGGATCATCAGGATCTTCAAATGGGCGGAGTCGACCGAGCGTTTACCCATGGGCATCGCCGAGCACCTCAAGACCGTGCCGAAACTCAAGGTGCAAGACAAACGAGTGAAGGACCATCCCCCGATCGAGCCGGCCGACTGGAAGACCCAGGTTGAGCCTTGCTTGCAGTTCTTCAGTCCCGTGGTCAAGGCGATGGTGATCGTCCAGCAGCACGGAGGATTGCGCCCTGACGAGGTGTGCGAACTGAAGCGTTGTGAGGTGGACCTGACGAGCACGCCCGACGTCTGGATCATTCGCCCCGAGAAGCACAAAGGCAAATGGCGCGGACACGACCTGGTTAAGGTATTGGGACCCATCTCGCAAAGGGCGCTCGCTCCATGGTTGATGGCCGCTGAGCCGGATGGGTATGTCTTTCCGCCCGCAAAAAGAAGGAATGGCGCGCAGCACTACCAGGAGAACGGCTACGCGCAGGCGATTCGGCGGGCGATCGAACTGGCCAAGGTCAAGAAGTGGTCACCGTACAAGCTCCGTCATGCAGCTGGACATGCCGCGGAGGAGGTGGGCGGTCTTGCCGGCGCCGCAGCGTTCCTCGGGCATCACTCCCTTGAGACGACGAAGATTTACACGGACAAGCAGCGGATTTCCACGGCGATCGACGTGGCGAAAAAAATAGGATAATTCGGTATAGACTATTGACATCTATAGCCGATAGTCTATACTAAAGGTGTGAGGTAACGCGGTCCACCGGCGAACACAGGTGGGAGTGGGCCTGATAAGCCCTGGGAGATTGAGACATGAACGAAATCGAAACGACGGTCTGCGGCAACCAAGTCCAACACGACAACAGCGGCGTCGGCCACAACTGGCGCAACATCGACGCCAGCGAAATTCCGGCCAACATCCGAGAAGAAATCGAAGGCGAGATGATCGATGGCGGGATGGACGAATGTGAAAATTTCGTCGCGAGCAATGGCCTCCATTACCGCTGGTAACAATCCTGATTCACTCGGTCCTGTCGGCGTTGACGCGGAGTAGTGATCCGCCGAGCTGGTGACAGGCCAGGCTTTGCGGCTCTCCTGAGACAAAGAGCCGTTTTGATTCCCGCCCCTCTCCCCGCCGCCTATCAAGCGGCCACGTAACGGGAGAGGGGCACTTTTTTGAGAGGCAGCCGTGACCATCAAAACCCTCGGCAAGCAACTGAAGCAACTCCGCGAGAAAGCTGGCCTGAGCCGAAACGCACTGGCGGCACAGGCTGGAATCGATCCCACCTATTACGGCCGTTTAGAGGACGGCAAGATTGCGAATCCGTCGTTCAACGTGGTGATCTCGCTCGCCAATATCCTCCAAGTCTCGATCGATTCGCTCGCCAAATCCGCCAAACCTTAAATCTCGGCTATCTGGACAAAATTCCACGTATAGGCTTGCTTTAACGATTCCTCCATGGCAAGATGCACTCACGGACCACACATGAGGTGCAGCTGCACGTAAAACGCAGCGCGGCCGTCGCAGAAGCGAACCATCCCAAGCCAGCACGGAGCCCGGCGGGAAGTTCACCGACCACAACGACATGAACGCGTTGTGGCGGCCAGTTGCGGTGCGCCTCTACCATGCCTCTCGCCAAACTTGCCGAGTCCTTTTCCTGCACCATTCTCGCCAAGCTCATCGACCTCGGCGCTATAGCGCCCGACAAGCCGGTCACCGTTGCGTCCAAGTCGGAGCGGTGCGGCTTGCAGGTGATCGTGACGATCGCGGACTATGCGCCGATGCACATTCACCCCGACACTCAGGCCAGGATCGAGGCAATGAGGACGAGCGTCATTTCTCCGCCCGAACCTCGGCCAGTGGCGCCGCCGATCAAGAGGCCGACGCAGAAGGAGAAGATCCTTGACCTGCTCAAGGGACAACCCGCGCGCAAGGCCGTTTGGATCGCGCTCAAACTCGGCAAGAAGAAGGCCGATGGAGGATTGCGCGAGACGCTGTCCCAGATGCTCAAGGCCGGCGTACTCGTCAAAGGAGCATCGGGGAACGGCTACATGCTGCCGACGTCCGAACCGAGTGCGTCCGAACCGGACATCGGTCGTGCGACATAGCGGACCTTTCGCTTTTTGGTGGATGTCGCAAAACTAGGAACATGGACGCGACGAACTTTCCGAACGATTTGATTACCCCGGACGATGCAGGGAAGCTCCTCGGCATCACGGGCCACACCATCAGGCGCTGGTGCAAGATGGGAACCTTGCCGGCCTTCAAGGTAGGCGCCCGTCTGAGGATCAGCCAGGCCGATGTCGTGGCGCAGATGAAGCGCCTCGAGGTCGAAGGGAAACCCACCTTGCCGACCAAGGCCGAAGCGACCGCCAAGGCGAAGCGGACGGAGAAGATCTTGCGTGAGGCAGGGAGTCGCAACTAAACCACCATCACCAAAGCAAAGGAACCCGACCATGATCCGAACCGACATCTTTCCTGAATTCCTGAAGAAAGAAGACCTCCAAAAGACCGTGCGCGCCACCATCACTGCCGTCGTGAAGGAACTCGTCTCCTGCTTCGACGGGAGGGAGGTCAAGGCCGTGATGCACTTTAGCGACGCATCGATCAAGCCGTTGATCCTGAACCAAACGAACTGGGACTTCTGCGCCGAACTGTTCGGGCCAAACTCCGACGAATGGGGCGGGCATGAGGTCGAGATTTACATCGAGCCGTCCGTGGTGTGCCATGGCGCTCGTGTGGGAGGGATCCGCTTGAGGAGCATCGATTGCCACCTGGACGCCAAGGTTTGGACCTGGGAGCAAGCCCTCCTCAGCGCGCAAGAAGCCGGGATCGGCCAGGAGCAAGTCAAGGCGGCGCTCAAATCCCTGGGGCGAAAGACGTACCAGATGGTCAGGGACACGCCGATCGTGCAGGCGTTGATTGACGCGGCCATGGTCGGTGGGGATGGGGTGTTCGGCAGGAAGGAAGTTGAGGAAGGGGTGCCGATCTAGGCCGGCGGGACAATGTCGCGCATCCGCTGAAGGAGGAGCCTCACCAACTCCGTGGTTCCTTCAGTGCCACGTGAATCGTAGCGGCCAAGATCGGCGAAGTGGTCCAGCTGTCCTTTGAATTGCTCCCGGACCTTTTCGAGCGTCTCTCGATACCACTGGTGCAGGTTGGCGTTCGCGTCAAGGGCTCCGTAGGCGTCGCCATCCTGCACGGCCAGTTCCGCGGCGTGGAGTTCTTCGCCTTCATCGATGAGGCGAAGGAGAAGAGATCGGCCATGAGCATCAATGGATTCCTTGTACCTCTGTCGCCATGCCATGAAGCACCCGAGGACAATCGCCAGGGTGCCAAACAACACGCAGGACCATCGCATCGGCATTGGCATAGGTTCCAACGCAGCCCCGATGATCCAGGCCATGACGCCGATGGTTCCGCTCATGAGTGAAAGCCAGTGGGTAGCAACGTCCGTGGCAAACGCCAGGACGTCGGCGCAGAGATTTTTCACGACCATTTGCCCCTTGGCCGGAACCGCCCGCCCGATTGCAGCGAGAGGCAACGCGCCACAACCGGACGAGCCGACCGGGTAGCTACTCCCGGCGTCCAGCTTGAAGGAGATTATATGCGGAGAGATGACGGAGAGATGACGGAGTTAGGATTCCTACTGCATAGGGATTCGGCGATTTTCTCGACCCTGCGCGATTCCTCCCAGGATGACCATCAACGCGTAAGCGGCGACCACCACAACAACCACGACGCTGTTACCGATCAACCCGATCCAGGTGTAGACATGATTGCAATCTCGATTGGTCGTCAAGCCGACAACCACCAGGCCGATGCCGACGACACAGAGCGGGATACTCATGCAGTTCAGGCAGTAGAGAGACGCCACCCCACCAAGGGCGCCGGCCTTCACGCCATCGCCAGACGTGGCCAAACTGATGGCAATTATCAACATCAGAACGACATCCATGCCGCCCACGAGGAGGACGATCAGAAACGCAGCGATACCAAGGGCGGAGTGCTTCCGCGGAGCGACATCGGCAACTTCTCTTCGAGGTTCGGTCGGCAGGGGCGGTTCTGGATCGGCAAACTTCGCCTCTGGAATGAAAGGGCGCGCTGGCGCAGGCTCGACCGATTCTTCGGTGCCAGGAGCGAAGGTGCCAAGGGTTGTTTTGTTCGATGCGGCGGGAAGTTGCTTCGGCGGGCTGGGGATGATCGTCTTTTGCCCGCACTTGGGGCAACTGGCTTTTTTCCCGACGAGTTCTTCGGCGCACTCAAGAGCCTGAGAGCAGTTTGGGCAGTAATAACGCACGGGCGGGCCTGTTTCAGAATGATGTGGCGCGGCTACTTCTTTGGCTTTGGCGGCCAGAAGCCGCGTTTCTCAAGAAACTCCTTGAACGCCTTTTCGATAACGCGAGCCTGGTCCGTTGGATACTCCAAAGACTCCATGTATGCGTCGAAAGGATCCTTCAAGGCAACGTCGATCTTGGTGAAGAGTTTCCAGACGGTGGACTCTTCGGCCACGTCGGTTGACGTCTGCGCGGGTTGCCGCGGGCGGTTTGGTTTCTTGGACATAGTGCCGTTCATTGTAAACCTCCGTCTGGTTCCGCCAATCGACCAATTATATTTCGGCAATCCAGGGATATTCTTGGAATTCCGTAGATTTTTTCAAACATCCTGTTGACGTGGCGGATATCCATAGATATACTTCTACCAACAGCGAACCACATGAATCACGATTGATATCAAAAATGGCCTTTGATCTGAAAAACCTGATACCGCAAAAAAAGCTCGCTCAGATGCTTGGCGTCGACGAGAACACGCTCATTCGCTGGTCGACGCAAGGATACCACGGTGAAAATCTTGATCGCGTAGAGATCGGCAGTCGCGTGTTCTACGAACCAGAAGCGGTCGAGCGATTCGCCAAGAAGACAGGAAAGGCATCCTCATGAAACTCGCAATCATCGACCGCAACAGTGGCGAACAGAGAACCATCGACCCCACAACCAACGGAGCCGAGTTCTTCGCAGAGATCCGTCGCCTGGCCGAGTGGGTCGAGAAGCCGCTCCCTGACGTGCAGGACCAGCTGGCATCAGGGCTTACGCTGAACACGGCCTTGCACACGTACACGCTGGTCGATTGAGACGAGCTTTCCCCGGCCCCACGGCTGAAGGTTTGGGCACTTGCGGACGCTGGGTGTCCGGGGATTTTGAGACAACCGAAAACGAGCATCGCAAAGAAACAGCCGAACATTCGGCCCGTAGAAGGTACGCGCCGTGAAGGACGCCAGGATGGATTCCTCCCCAAAGAAGGAATGGTTCACAGCCAAAGAGGTACGCGCCGCGCTCGACATGGCAGATGGGCAGTTTCGTGATTACGTGGAGAAACGAATCTTCCCGTCGGGAGTCAAGCGAGGCAAGAAGGCGAGAGTTTGGACCACCGAGGACATCGAATGGATGATCTACCGGGAGAAGCATCAGGCTCGTTTTGACCCCAAATACGACGAAGACCCTGACACCGGAGAGGAGGAATGATGCCCCCTCAGAATCGCTCAAAACGCCTCAAAACGCCTCAGAAAGTGCCTTTATTCGTTGTTGCCGCACAAACCGTTTCCTCTTTGGTAGTATTTCGCCTGTGCCGGGAGTCAGGGATTCACGGAGAGCAAGAGAATAGGAATCAAGAGCGTAAACCCCCGGTGCGTCTCGCTCTGTGGAGTGGGCGCCGCAAGCGAGCCATCGGGGTGTTCTTTCAGACAGGAGGATCGAAATGGAAGTCGATACCACGAAGCACTTTCTGAACAAGGCCCTATGTTCCTTGGCCAACAGCGAGGATTTAGAAGATCAAGCGATGTGCTCAGCGATCTCCTTCCTATCGATGGCAAGAGATGCTGGTCAAGTTCAAGAGGTATTGGGGACGCTCCGGTTGATCGCGAACAAGCAGTTTATCTTTGTGCGAGAAACTCAGTTCAGCTTGAACTGAATGAATCTCCATGCGGAGCATGTGGACCCAGGGGCATTGACGCTCCCGGCCGGACGAACCGGCCAAATTCACCACCGACGGCGCAGCCTACGCCGAAAGCCGCTAAAGGCAGGCCGAGTAGTCGCCAGTCTCGCGGATGTGAAGCGCATGGGAGTGTCACCACCCCAAAGCCATCATGGGGACCGAACGGCGACGATGGCAAACTAACCCCGATGGTGCTCTCCTCGTGGCCAGAGGCACGGAGGGCGTCAAGACGAAGGTGTGGCCCGCATCAAGACTCTGGCAGGGCATTTTGAATCAAGAGGGAGCATCAGGTTGGAGGATAGCGCCGACGACCCAGGCTCGCGCGAGTCCAAGCCCTGATCTGAAGAAGCCTGGCGGCAACTCAACTGGCAAGCCGAGAGTTGAGTGCGACGGGGCATAAGGGACCGTGACGGCTCGGAGAGACGAGCAAGGAGCAGCAATCCTGCTGGCATGATGGATGATGCTGGCGAAACTGTTGTGACGGGCGGAGAAAATTAGTGCCGCGTTCCTCGTGTGGCCTGAACTGGTTAAGGCAATTCCGCACCTCGTTGAGGATCGCGGTTCATGCGGGTTCGAATCCCGTCGCGAGGTTTTGAAGCAAGGAAGGACCAAAGGACATGGCCAAGTTCCGATACCTCTCTGACGCTGAATACCAGACCGTGATGGAACGCGCCGGCGAGTACGAAGGCCGCATTGATCCCGAGGGACGCAGCGCCTTGATGATTATCCTTGGCTTACACGGATTGCGTTGTGGCGAAGTGTGCGGCCTGATCGTGGATGACATCGACCTGGGCGGAAGAACGATCAACGTGGACACCCTGAAAAAGGGAAGGCCGCGCACGATCGACCTCGAGCCAAGGATCCTCCACTGGCTTTGCAAGTTCGCCGAAGGAAAGCCGGAAGATGCGCTGATCTTCACGACGCGCACCGGCGGGCCCGTAGATACCCGGCACGTTCGTAGGTCAATGGACCGTCTCTCGAAACGGTGGATCGGGCGCCACGTTCGCTACCACTGCACTAGGCACACGGCGGCGCAAAGGCTCTACGCAGGGACGCATGATCCCTTGAAGGTGCAGAAGTTCCTTGGTCATCGCTCCATGACAGCGACGTTGATCTACGCCGAGGCGACGGGGGACTTGCGGGATCACATGCCGAAGTTGCCAGATTTCAAGCTGAGACTTGCGGAGGTGGGGTGAAAGTCGATTGTACCGCTTCTTATACAAAGCGGTACGATTTTTCCAGGACCCCTCAAAAACACAGGGAATTTTACGATGGGAATTCCGCACAAACCCGAGACGATCGAAGCTCACCGCGCTCGCATCGACGAAGCGACGCGGCCCCTCTGGATAGTGGCTGATGTCCAGCAGGACGTGCTCAAGAGGGGCAATGCCGCGGATACCCCAGGGAAGCACCGGCGCCACGTGTTTGACTTTGAGGATGGACTCCGGCTGATCGTCTCACGCGACAATTTGCCCATGAAGCTGGAGTCGATCAACTACGATATCGTCCTGCATGTTTCGGCGTCCTTTGAAAAGGAAAGCCCTCTCTGGGGGATGTTGAGCAGGGATCAAAAGGGCTTTGATCGGTTCTGCGCCATCGCAGCGAAGCGGATCGGCGAACTGCTCGATGCCGTGGTTGATGAAAAGCCGTCGTTATTCACCGGCAAGGTTGCTCACTGGTTTCTGGATGAATGATTTTAACCAAAGGAGAGGAGATTCTCATGGTCATCAAGCCAACTGTCGGTCGCGTGGTGTGGTACTTCCCGCTGGGACGGCGACACACGAAAGGCGATGCGCCTCTCGCCGCGATCGTTACGCATGTCTGGTCGGACACATGCGTCAATCTGGCGATCTTCGATGCGAACGGTCGGACGATGGACAATCCGCCCACGTCGATCCTGTTGATCCAGGAAGGAACCACCGTACCGGATGGCCTCTACTGCATGTGGATGCCGTATCAGATGGGCCAGGCCGCCAAGACGGAAGCCGCGGAAAAGGCGCTGACCGAAAAGACTTCGTAAAGGATTTCGCGTGTTTCAAGGAGGAACGCTTCATGGATGTGATCCTGAATCTTTACTGGTGCGGACTGCTGGGGATCGTTCTGGGCGGCTTGTGGGGGTGGATGTGCAGGGATCCGCCTTGTGATGGTAGTCCCAGGGGGTGAGGGGAACAGGGGAGAGGGTTTTTGATGCTGGTTCTTTCGCTTTTTCCTGGAGTTGGCCTGCTCGACATGGCGTTCGAGCAAGAGGGGTTCTGCGTCGTGCGTGGACCGGACGTTCTTTGGGGTGGTGATGTGCGTCGCTTCCATCCGCCGGCGGGGAAGTTCGACGGCGTGATAGGCGGACCGCCATGTCAGGAGTTTAGCCAACTGGCCCACATGGTCCGGCAGAACGGCTTGAAGCCGAAGTTCGGCAACTTGATCCCGGAGTTTGAGCGGTGCGTGATGGAGGCCGAAGCGGATTGGTTCATCATGGAGAACGTCCCCAATGCGCCGATCCCGTTCAGCGTGCCCTACGAAGGACAGCCATTGCCGAAGAACATCCGCGAGAGGATGTCGATGTCAACGCTCTACGGCATCACGCCATTCAAGCTGAACAACCGGCAGTGCTTTGACGAGAACGGTGAACCGGCGAAACAGAACCGCGTGAGGCGATGGACATTTGGGATGCGTGGCCGTCGAAAAGTCCTCATGGTCGAAACGTCGTGCTTTGAAAATCAGCACTTCCAGTACGCGGCCCTGGGCGGCAGTGGCGACGGCGCCAGACGAGCGATCCCCGTGAAGCTCGGCGGAATTGGCAAGGTCAAAAAGACCCTGATTGCAGAGAGAGAGAGAGAGAGAGAGAGAGCAACGACCATGCCAAGAAACCTAAAGAGCAACGAGGTTTTCTTTGACCTGTGCAAGATGCAAGGGTTGCCCGATGGTTTTGATCTTCCTGGATTCACGGTCGAACAGAAGTGCAAGGCGGTCGGTAATGGCGTCCCTCTCCCAATGGGCAGGTCGATCGCAAGGGCGGTGAAGGAAGCTATCGAGCACCAGGCGGAGCTCTAAAAGGCTTTGCGAACTGACTAAGCAGGGCGTGCCCTGGGCTGATTCAATCGAAGGCGTTCGGCTGAAATCTGGGGCCAAAACAGCAACGGTCAGACGGCTCGTTACGCGATGGGCCGATGTGTGAAACCCTTGTCTGGTGCTCGCTATTTGATCTTTCCTCTGGTGCTCCGTTTCCTCATTGTTCGGGCGACTTTGGGGAGCGGACGCCAGGGGATTTTGAAACAAGGAAAGGCAGCGAATGTCCAAGAGCAACAAAGACGCGAAGGACACCAGGTCGCAAGCGATGGAACTGTACATCGCGAAGATCGACGAATTCGCCACGATGCTCCGAACTCGCCAGGACGAGATCGACAAACTCGCCAGGTTCGAGCGGGAAGCAAAGGAGATCTTCCAGCGTGCGAAAGACGCCGTCAATGAAGCGCGCGAAGCGGAGCACAACACCGTCTCATTGATCCTCAAGTTCATCCGGCCCGGCACGATCGACATCATGCCGTTGTTCGACACGATGGACGACACGGACGAGACGGTTCACGGCGAAAAGTCCACGGAATGGCGCAAGGAGCCGATCGACGTGCTAAACCTATCGGCGGCGGCCACAAGAGCCTTGATCGATGCCGATGTGGTGCTCGTCGGTCAATTGCAAGATCGCATCTTGAAGGGCCAGGAATGGGCGGATGACCTGGGAATCAGCCAGGGCATGGCGCAGGCGATCGAGGCCAAGCTGCATGACTACATCGAGGGGAGGAAGTCCAAATGAAGCCCCTTCCAAATGCTACTCCCGAGAAAGGCCCCGAAGCATTGCCCAATGGCGTGGTGCTGGAAAAGCCGCCTTTCATCCCGCGCATGGTCATGACCGAGCAGCTTCAGACGGTCGTGAAAGAAGTGCTCAACCAGTGGCGCAACCGCAAGAGTTTCGCCGGCCTGCTGAGGTACGGCATCCGTCCCCTGGACCGACTGTTGTTCCACGGTCCCCCTGGGAACGGCAAGACGATGGGGTGCTACTGGATTGCCAAGGAATTGAACATCCCGGTCTATCGCATCCTCTGCAACCAGCTGCACGGGAGTTACCTCGGGGAAACGGAAAAGGCCGTGGCCGATGTGCTGGATTATTTCAACGCCCGAAAGGACTCAGCGCTTTGCCTCTGGGATGAGGTGGAATCGATCTTCATCGACCGGACCCATGCGACGAGCGGCGGGGATCGGGCGATTGGTTCAGCCACGGCGATCATGCTCCAGGCTCTTGACCGGTGGCAATCCTCGGTGCTCATGGTGCTGGCGACGAACCTGCCGCAAAAACTCGACGCGGCCTTGCTGTCCAGGATGGAAATGCAGTTGTTGTTCCCTGGGCCGAATGAAAAACAGTGCGTCGAGATGATCCACTACTGGAGCGAGTTGCTTTGCGATCATGGCGGCGCCGAGTGGGGCCCGGTCATTCAATCGAGGATCACCACCAATCCCCCAGTTAGTTTCCGGGAGTTGCAGCAGATCATCGGCATGGCGGCAAGGGCGTGGACGGCGGCCAGGTGCAATGGGAAGTGAAGGTGAACCGTTGGCGACATTTGCCGAAACATCAGGCCGCACGATCGACGCCATGTTCGCCGAATTTGACGCGGCGAATCCAGCGCTGTACGAGCGATTCAAAGAGATCACGCTGGCCCTCATTGCGGCCGGGAAGACCAGATATTCGAGCAAGACGATTCTTTGCGTTTTGAGGTACGAACACGATGTGTCAACGACGGCAAGCGACGATTTCAAAATCAACGACGTGGTGACTTCGCGCTATGCCAGAAAGTTCGTGGCCGAATTTCCCGAACACTCAAATTTCTTTGAGTTGCGCGAGTTGCTGGCGGAGCGATCACCGCCCAAACCGCCGCCAGGATTTCTTTTTGCGTTTGACGATCACTGAAGAGGAGATTCTTAGAAATGCTCACCCACGTTACTTTGACCGGCGCCGACGACTCGGTAAACCCGAAGCACCTGGTCGACCTCGCCCGGGAATTCCCCTTCGTCGAGTTTGGCATCCTCGTCGGCTCACGTGGCGGCGTGCCAAGGTTCCCCTCGAGCGAGTGGATCACCGATCTCCTCTACGAGATACCTGACCTCAAGCCCCATGAAGGCGCTCTTTCGCTCCACGTGTGCGGTAAGTTGCTTCGCTCGATCCTCGCCGATGGTTCGTTCCCTTGTGGCGCCGTCTTGACCGAAGCGTTGCACCTGGGGGAGTTCCAAAGGATGCAATTGAACTTCCACGGGGAGACAGTTGCCATCGGCAGTATCGCGATGGACAAGGTCGTTTTGAACATCATCGGGATGCAGGCCAATACGAGAATCCCCGAGATCATCGTGCAGCTCGACGGGGTGAACGACTGGATTCTCAAGGAACTTCTCCTGGCGGGAATCAAGGCATCAGGGCTTTACGATCGCTCGCATGGCGCCGGGATCAAGCCGGATTCTTGGCCAAAGCACTGCGAGCGCCGATGCTCCGAGTGTCAGGGCGATCACCACTGGATGACGGTGACGTTCCCAGGTTGCCTTGAAGAAGGCGATACCGATTGGGAGGAAGCGATTAACCATCCTGCCGTGCAGGAATGGCTATCGCTCACGGACGCCGATGGAACCGTGCTCGTCAAGGCTGAATACCAGCCGACCGATGGGCGCTTGACCTACCTGGCTTGCAAGCACTGTGAAGCGTGGCACGATCTGACCGAGGCGATGATCGACGATCCTGATTTTTGCATCGCGTGAAAGGCGGATTTCCCGATGCTCTGCCACCTGACCATGCGCATCCGCTCCGCCAAAGGAGAACTACGTCAAACCAACTGGCGTTTCTCCCGAGGAGACGAATGGAACGGCCCCACGGAAGCCGTGGTCAACGTGGGAAGGAAGTACGTGATCGAAGTTACCGAGCAAGGCAGAGAAGTGATTGTTCTCACGGGGGAAGGATTCGGCCAGTTCATGCAGTTCAACCCGGAGAGGTTGCTCCATGCAGCGGATCAAGGTTGGTACGGGATGACGCTGTTGTATCGGGCGTACCTGGATGACAAGGAATTCAACGATGAGCCTCAAGAAAACGCCACGGGCACCCAAGGCAAAACAGCTTCGCCGATGCTACCACTGCCCGCAGATGATCCATCCCTTGAGAACGATCTGTGAGAAATGCCGAAGAGAGGCACGCTTCAAGGCGAGGCGAGCGATAGAGCAAGGCGAGCCAACGATGGAAGAGATTGAAAAGATCATCGCGGAGCAGATGAAGTGCCTGCCTCCTTGGTGGAACAAAGAAAGGGCGGACGACCGATGACCGACGAAGCCACGAAACTCCTGTTAGAAGGCGCACAGCACTACGCCACGTTAGCGCAGCAGTGCTGCGAGATCGTCACCACGGACAAGGAAAAGCAAACCTCCCTGCGCTGGGCGGCCGAGTCCTTCGCCAAGGCAGCAGTGGCGTGCATCAAGCACCTGAACTTCGCAAGAGCGGTCGAGCGTTTCAAGGACGAGGCCGACGACATCGCCAGGCGATTCAACTCGGGGGACGACCCTTCGCTGACCGGCGCCGAGGTTCACAACGCTCAGGTAGCCGTCACCGTGGCAAAGAACCTCGCCAATCAGGCGCACGAAGCAGCAGACAAGGCGGCAAGCCATGCTTCCGACTGGGAGATCAATCTGACGCAGACGCTTACCCAGGATGAGTTGCCTACGCTTTTACGCGAGAGGATGGCAGTGTGATGAGTGAACCTGCTCCCCGCGTGTTGACCGGTCTATCCTCCGAGGTGGGCAAGATCGTCCTCATAGCGAAGGTCGATGAAGCCAAGAAAACCTTCTCGATCGAATTGAAGGGCTCACCGATCAACGGAGACTTGAGGGCGATCGAAGAGGCCAAGAGGTTGTTGGCCGGGAGAGTGTTGCGAGTTCGTCCTGATCTGCGATTCAAAGGAGCCTGACCCATGCGCAACGAAGGCGCCATTGCAGCAGCCGCTTGCTTGTTCGGCCTGATTGCTCGGCGAAACCATTGCGTTCCTGGTTCGCTGGGCGCTTGGTCATTGAAGGAAGCGCAGAGGTAGGCCGGGTTTTCCATTCAGCCCGGTCGCCATGTCGCCCTCCGCGGGCGCACGCAAATACGCAACGTCCCGCGGAGGGTTTTTGATATCGAGGTGTCCTCGGTGTGTTGCCGGGGAGTGTTAGTGATGGGCCACGTCCGCCGGCTTATCATTGTTCCGGCGGCGTGGTTTTTGAGGTATTTCCCGATCATGAACAGCCAAAAAACATGCGGCCCAATGTACAAAGAGGCCCTCGAAAAGTACGCCGCGACCTCCACCGAGTTCCGGGCCTTTGCCGCTGGCTTCGTCAGTGGTCAGGCGGAGAAAATCTACCTTGGCGCCTGCCGTGCGGCAATGTTCCGCCCTTCGCAAGATCGAACGGCCACGATCATCGAGATCGCTAACGACGTTGCAGCACGATACGGCCTGGTCGTGGTACATCCGATCGGGGCCAAGCAAGAAGTGTGGATTTGCCGGCCCGCTAACGAAGAAGACGTCCGAAGAATGACCGTGTTCATCGAAGACTCGCCAGCGTGGCATGAGCGACGAGCCTGGCTATGCGGCATCCCCGAGAAAGATGTTGATCTTGAGTTTCACAAGCGCGCCGGACATGGCGAAAGGTGCGACTGATGGCAAATATCACCACGCAACCAACCGTCGAAGCATCGGCAACCATCCGGTTCACCGAGATCGAACTAAGAGCGCTCGACGCACTGTGTGGATACGGCATCGATCCGTTCCTCAAGGTGTTCTACGAGAAGATGGGCGAGGGTTACATGAAACCCCATGAGGCTGGACTGCGCTCGATCTTCGCGGAGATCAGGCGAGTGGTGCCGAAGATCATCGACCGAGCAGACATGGCGCGAAAGGCTTTTGAAGAATGAAACTCTCCGAGAAAAACCTGCGCAACCTCCTGGCAGGCAAGCCCACCGAACCCAGCGAAGCGGAGTTTCAGAGGCAGGTGATCGAGTATGCCCAGATGCACGGATGGCGTGTGGCGCATTTCCGCAAGGTGCGAGTGCAAAGGAAGAACGGCGAAGTCTACTACGAGACTCCAGTTGCGGCCGACGGGAAAGGTTTCCCAGACACGATCCTGGTTCACGAGCAATTGTGCCAGTGCCTTGTTGCTGAGTTGAAGGTCGGGAACAACCAACCGACCTTCGAACAAAGGGAATGGCTGTCGGCTTTTCGTGCCGCAGGGGTGCCGACCTACGTTTGGCGGCCGTGCGATTGGGCAGAGATCGAAACGGTACTGGGGAAGTGACATCGAACCGGACGAGACGCATGGATCTGCGATATGCATGGCGGCTACATCAAGATTTGGCGCAAGATGCTCGAATCCGAAGTCATGCAGGACGACTGGCTCTGCCGGCTCTGGGTGTGGTGCCTGATGAAAGCGCGCTGGACGAACGGGCGATTGAAACGCGGCCAGTTTGTCACGACAGGAGCGAAGGCGAGCGACGAATTGATGGTCCATCGGTCGAAGTGGGTCCGAGGTATCGAAAAACTCAAGGAAATACGCTGCGTTTCGGTCGAAACGAACAACCAAGAAACGATCATAACCATATGCAATTACGCCACTTACCAAGACGCGATTGACGAAGGCGAACAGCGACCGGACAGCGACCGGACAGCGACCGAACAACGATCGGACAGCGACCGAACAACCCACATAAGGAAAGAAGGAAAGAAAGAAAGAAGGGAAGAACCGGCGGCGCCGGATTGCGAGTCTTTCGCCTTGGAACAATTGGCCGCAGATGCGGCATTCGACGAGGGATGGGGGACGGACGCGCGGCGAGTCACGCTCTGGTTCAAGGTTCTTTCTGACCTTCAAAAACTGGCCGGGATGCCGCTGGTTTCACTTGCTGAGGAGCTTGGAAAGTCTCCGGACAGCGAACCGCCGTGGGATTTCAGGAAACGAATGGAAGGAGCAAAAAATGGAACCGGGCAGCATTTGGGACAAGTTAATCGAGTCGGCACAGACCCAGCAAAAATCGCAGCCATCGAAGCCAAAACAATCCGGCTTGATGCCTCTCCGCCTTCAGTCGGAACCCAAGAAAATCCAGCAACTGGCGGTGGAGCGTAGCATCGCCGAGATTTCCCCAGCGCTCCGGACGACGATCCGCGCGCTGGTGAATGGCGATCAGCCTTGGCCTCTCGTCCTTTTCGGCCCGCCTGGCACTGGCAAAACCTGCGCGATGCTTTGCCTTCTGGACTACGCCGGCGGGGAGTATCACACGGTTTCCGGCTTGTGCCAGATGATGAACCGGGCCGCACTTGGAAATTACTCCGTGGAGGATGCTGGCGTTCGTCCAAACGCCATCGACGGGGAAAAGGCTTACGTCCACAAGCGGACGGTGGTTCTTTATCCGCACCAAATTTGGGCCCGCATCGGCAAGGCGCCGTTGGTCGTCCTCGATGAATTGGGATGCCGTAGCAACGTCTCCGACGCCCATTACGAGGTCGTGAAGGACATGGTCGACGCACGGCGCCGCAAGCCCTTCGTGGTGCTGAGCAACCTCCCCCTGGTGTCGATCGGGCGGCTCTATGACGACCGGATCGTTTCCAGGTTGTCGGCCGGAACGGTGGTCGAACTGTCCGGCGCCGACAGAAGGCTTTCGGGATGAACGCCAACAGTTGCAACCGTCGAACTCCGAGAACTGCCGGGATGACCATCCAAAAAGGTTCACAATCGCAGTTGCCGTGCGTCACAAAGGCATTTGAAGGATCGCACCATGAGCACCAACGCCTGGCAAAGAATCAACCAGATGACCCCGGAAGAGTTTATCGCCTTTGAGCAACAACCCAGGAAGTGTACGAGGTGCGGCTTTGAAGGATTGGTCAGAGACTTCGAACTGGCCAAGGCAAGAGGGACGTTTCGATTTCGATCGTGGTGCCGGGAGTGTGTTGTAGCGCACCATCGGGAATGGGGCCGCAAGGATCGGGCGAAGAAGAAAAAGGAGAAGGTGAAATCATGAGCAAAAAATCCTCTATCGAATGGACTGACGCGACGTGGAACCCCTCGACGGGATGCACGAAGATTTCGCCCGGCTGCAAGAACTGCTACATCGAGCGCACTCCGCCCATGCGCATCGCCGGCAGGAAGTTCGTCAACGGCAAGATTCCGCTGTTGCTGCACGAGGACCGTCTCGACAAGCCGCTGCACTGGCGCGAGCCACGCATGATCTTCGTGAATTCAATGAGCGATCTGTTCCATGAGGAAGTGCCGGACGAGTTCATTGACAAGGTTTTTGCGGTGATGGCGCTGTGTCCGCAACACACGTTCCAGGTGTTGACCAAAAGGTCCGAGAGGATGCAGCAGTACGTCGCCGATTCCGTGCGAGAGGGCGGCCGTTGGGATCAGTTGATTTATGACGGGGATTTCCCTTGGCCTGACGGCGTCGAGATCGAATGCCCATCGATCCTTGAGACCGCGGAGGTTCTTCCGAACGTCTGGCTAGGCGTCTCCGTCGAGAACAAAAAGCACGGTTGGCCGCGCGTCTTTCATCTTCGCAACACGCCGGCGGCAGTTCGGTTCTTCTCTGTCGAGCCGCTTCTTGAGGACGTGACGCCACTTCGATTGGACGGCATCCATCTCGTCATCGCCGGCGGCGAATCAGGCCCAGGAGCAAGGCCCATGCACCCTCAGTGGGTTCGGTCTATCCGTGACCAGTGCGTTGCGGCGTGCGTGCCGTTCTTCTTCAAGCAATGGGGAGAGTACGTGGAGGACATCGACAGCGTGCCGGATGAATTTCTCAGCGATGGGCAACAGGGGAAAATGGACCACTGGTGGGTTGCTCGCGACGGGCAAATTTGGAAGGAACACGATGCCTACCCGAAAAGCGACGAGCGCGAACGGCGCGGCATAACGCTACTTGTCCGCGTCGGCAAGAAGAACGCCGGCCGCCTATTGGATGGCGTTGAATGGAACCAGATGCCCGAGAGACAGGCGGTGACAGCGTGAGCGAACCAGAATCCTCACTCGACCGCGACGTGAGAAAGCGTCAAGAGCGGATCGATGAATTCGCCAAGTTCGGCATCAAGGGAACCAAGGGGCCGCACCTGCACGCGGTGCATTTTGGCGCGGCAGACCTGGACAAGTTGCTCAGGGCGCTGCGCTGTGCGGCCAAAGCGAAGAAGGTGAAGTCATGAGTAAAGAGCTACCGGATTTCGTCGAGCCAACGTCCCAGGAAGAAGCCCAGAAGCGGCTCTTTGATCTCAAGAGCGAGGTCAATCGGTTGCAGCATAATCTTGGCGACCGAGACGTTCGTCATCCCGACGGCCGACGAATGAACGACCGTGAATGGTGGGCTTGGAAAAAGGGAGCCAAAGAATTCATGCAATCTCGCATCGAAGAACTCAACCGTTTGAAGACGTGGATGTCGGCGAACGAGAAAAAGCTCAAGCGGCAAATCCGAGGTGAAGTCGGAGAGGTGAAGCAGGCGTGCCTGGACTTGAAGGATCTCGTCAAGAAAGTGACGTCGAACGCCTACGGCATGGAGTTGCGCATCGCCGAGTTGATCGCGGAGAACAATGCACTGCACAAGCGATTGCAGGAGTATGAGTTGCAAAATACCAACCCGGCGCCGGACCACGGACGGGAAGGATGGAGGCAGGACGACAACGCAGAGAAAGAGGCTCCCCATGCCCTTTGACCATGAATGGTGGTGGCGCAAGTTCCTCCCCGAGAGAAAGGGTCAGCGTTGCCGCGTCCTGGCCCGTGGGAAGTTGAACAGCATCAAGATCGAATTCCAAGACGGCCACATTACGATCACGAGCCGGTACGCGGTGAGGAAGGTGAAGTCATGAACAAAGAACTACGCACAATCGCCGACCAGATGCGCAAGCACCTTGAGGCTATCAAGACCGATGCGACCTTTCGCGATTCGCCCTACTACCAAAAAGGCGTTGGTGGATGGTGGGAATGGGACGCCTCGTCCTTGGCGAAGCATATGCCTCTTTTGGCGCGTGCCTTCCTGGAAGAACATCCCGCCGATGATGAAACGCCGGTTGATGAGGAATGGCTGCGGAGCGTTGGGTTCTTACCCAACGGCGACGACCTTTCCGAGTTCGCAAGGAAGATCTGGAGCAAGGGCGACACCGAGGACTATGGCGACAAACCCGCCATGCACTTCCTCTGGTCGATCGTGGATCATTCGGCATGGCTTGAGGCGTACGGGACTGGCGGCGAGACGCTTTGCCTTGTCGAGTTGGCAACGAAGAACACCAGGGGCGCAGTACGTCTCATGTGCCGTTCCCTGGGAATCGAATTGAAGGTGCCAACATGAAGCAAGGGAGTTTATTCGGCCCTCCCGGCGCTTACGGCGACTTCTCGGGACCACTGGCCTCACGCACGGATCCTGAAACCTCCCACGAAGCCGCCAAGAAGCACCGGGAGAGTGGCAAGCTACATGGCCATGCGATGATCGTCCTGAAACTCCTGAAGGAGCATCCCGAATCGACGTTCTCGGAGCTGTTCAAGGCCGCCAGCGTGGAAGATCAAAAGGAACTGGTGGACGACAAGGAAGTATGTCGGCGCCTCAACGATCTGCGCAGGATGGGCCTGGCGAAACGAGTGACGGACAAAGCCGGCGACGAGGTTAAACGAGCGTGTCGAGTGAATGGGTCATCCAAGACGGTGTGGGTTGCGATTTAATTCCTCAAGGGCTAATCAACATGCGAATCTTGAATCTCGGTGCCGGCGTGCAATCAACTGCTGTGTTCCTCATGGCGCACGAAGGCATGATCCCGCCTATCGACCACGCGATTTTCGCCGATACGCAAGAGGAACCCCAGGCGGTTTACGATCATCTGGCGTGGATGCGAACTATTGGACAGCCTGTGCCGCTGTTGCACGTTGCCACGGCGGGGAAGTTGGGGGACGACATCTTGCACGAAACAGCGCCGAGCATTCCACACGCGGACGGCGCGCCCTACAAGGAAAATCATCGGCATCGTTTCGCGTCGATCCCAGCTTTCACCGGCATTCACCACGACAAGCGAGAGGGACGTGACCCGTGCAACGAAGGAATCATTCGGCGGCAATGCACGAAGGAGTACAAGATTGAAGTCGTGGAGAAGGTGATACGTCGCGTGATCCTTGGCATGGCTCCGAAGCAGCGTATTCCAAAGGGAATTTTGATCGATCAGATTTTCGGCATCAGCCTGGACGAGAAGCGTCGAGCCGACAGGATCGTCAAAAACTGGGAGGGGCGAAAATGGTCCGCGCCTTCATTCCCATTGATCGAATTGTAAATGACACGGGCCGACTGCCTGAATTATTTATCAACGCGAGTCCCCCACACGGTCACAAGATCGGCCTGCGTATTTTGTCCGTTCAAGAGCGCCAAAGAATGGCTCGTCACCAAAAGCAACCCCCAGGAGTGGGCGAGAGCCATTGAGATCGACAATGGGATGCGCGACAAAAGCAAGTCGGTTGCGGACGGACGATTCGATCAGGCGATCTACCTGCACCGCTCGTTGATCCCCTTGGAGATGGTGGACCTGGAAAAAGAAGCAGAGAAGGAACGAAAACGAAACGCGCGGCCGTTGTTCGACCTGATGGAGTGCGAGGGGATGTGTGGACTATGACCATCGCAGAAGCCAAGAAGATCGACCGCCTTCGCGCCGCAATTGCTGAATCGCTTCGCATCCTTGGATTTTGCGACCAGCGCTACAGCACGATACCGGCAACGCTGCGGAATGGTATCGAAAGCGCGAAGAAGGAATTGAAGTCCGCGGCAAAGGCGAAGGGAGGGGAGATTTGATGGACATCGAAAAATTGACGCCGGCACCGTGGCGCGCAACCGAGGCTCATTTCGGCGCTCCTCCGTTGCTGAAGGATGGCAGGGAGCCGATTGTCGGAAAATGCCAAGGACGAGGCGAGGCCAAGATAAATGAGACTAATGCCGAGTTCATCGCCCTCGCCCGCAACGCTTTCGCTGCGCAGATGGAGTACGGCTGGACATCAGTACGAGTCGAGAAAGGGCCGTGGGCCGGCGCATGGTACGTCGGCTGTATGGAGCCGGAAGATTTTTCTTTATTCATGGCCGATCATCAGAATCGCTTCCCCGATCCCGTGACCGCATTGGCGACGGCGTATCGATGGAAGAAGACCAAGGAGCAATGCCCATGAAAATAACCGCCTACAAAACGGTCGATATCGAATGCGAAGTCGACGTTGAAACCGACGCGATCATTGCCGAGTTCTCGCAGCGTGTCGGTGAGGCCGACAAGTACTACTGGCGACGTGCTCTACCGGCGATCGATTGCATCACGCGGATTCTCGGCGAGGTGAAGGACGAGGTGATTGCGGCGGTGCCTCCAATTGGTCGCGAGGTTGTGGTCAAGCGTCTCCTTGAGCAAGCCGAAAGGTGGAAGGTGAAATGAAAACCTCTCTCCTCATCTTCGAAAGCGAACTCCAATGGGACCGTCCGAACCCATGCGGCGATTGTCCGTTCCTCAAGACATCGCCCTACCACGAAGGCGTAGCGGCCCATGTTCCTGAGTACGTGCAATCGATCCAGGATAACAACTTTGCACACACTTGCCACAAGAGCGACAACCGCCCATCGTGCGACGGACCAAGGAACCACATAGGACCGCCCCAGCATTGCGTAGGCGCTCTGCTGATGCTCCTCAAGACCGGCAAAGGCATGGACCTTCAGTTGCCTTTGTTACGCGCTCTTGAGGCGAAGAAGTTCGACATCAAGCAGCGCATGGCCCAGGCGAAGAAGTGGAAGAACGTATTCACGGTCTTGGAGTTGATCGCGTTCTATGAGCGCGAGGTGAGGAAGCGGGCAGGGATATCGCTCGACGAGAAGGAGATCAGAGGATGACCAAACCCAGCGAAACCGCCATTGCCTTCATGTGGATGGGCATCCTCGCGGCCTACACGCACCAGGGCATCATGGTCCCCAGGTGGACCAGGAAGCACATCGCCGTGGCGCAGGAGATCGCGGATCAGGGCACGACGACAAAAGGGCCCATCGCTATCTGCGAGATGGTGGAAGGGGCCAAGCGATTTGAAGCAGAGGTTATGCGGCGAATTGAGCGGAGGAAGTGGGGGAGGTTGCACAAAGGAGAGATGCCGTGATGGATCAAGACCCCTGCATCACCAGCGGCAAGGCCGCCAAACTCGTCGGCGTCTGCACGCGAACCGTCCGCAAGTGGCACGCGCTGAAGCTCGTCGACGGCTACCTGATCCCCGGCAAGGGCAAGAATCAGCATCTCCGGGTGAGTCTGAAATCACTCCGCGAATTGATGGCCAGCGCGGGCGGGCCCACGGAAGCGATTGACAAACTGTTGAACCAAACCAAGGGCATTTAGAAATGACAAAGCCGTACCTTGCACCTTGCACGCTCCGAACGGCCAATGACTTCGTTGCGAAGCATCACCGGCATAACGGGCGGACTGCTCGCAACGGCGGCAAGTGGGCTGTCAGCGTCATGCTTGATAACGTCGTGGTCGGCGTGGCGATTGTTGGCAATCCTTTATCGGCAACGCTGATGGACGGATGGACTGCCGAGGTGCTTCGTGTCTGCACGATCGACGAAGCGCCCAAGGGGAGTTGCTCAATGCTCTACAACGCTTGCTGGCGTGCCTGGAGAGCGATGGGAGGTAAGCGACTCATCACTTACACACTCACCGAAGAGGGGGGGGGGCTCTCTTCGTGGGGCCGGGTGGAGAATCGTCGGCCAGACGAAGCCCGTGAAGGACGGTTGGCGCAAAGATGACCACTTGAACGAATCGCGGACCTACTCGGAAGTGATGGGCAAGGTGAAGAATCGCTGGCAGATGGACCTATTTACCGGCAATGGCGTTTCAACAGAATCGCCGGTTGATGAGCCAAATGGATAATTACCAAACCAAGGAGGCATCGAATGTCAGTTGAACCAGAAAAGGCCCCCGATACGTGGGCGATAGTCGATTTGCTCGGGCACCAGCGGTTAGCCGGTCGCCTCTCCGAAGAAGAGAAGTTCGGAGCAAAGATGGGCCGGCTCGACATCCCGACCGCCATGCCTTGCGCGACATGCGCAGGGACAGGATACGCCGCGTTCATGGCCGCCGAACATTGCGCAACGTGCAAGGGGACCAAGACGGAAACCTCCTGGCAGACGCAGTATTTCGGCGGTTCATCGGTGTACAAGGTCAGCATCGTCAGCGAAGAGGTTGCGCGCCATGCCGTGAAATCCACCTCGCCCAATCCGGTGAGCGCATGGGATTTCCCGAAGAACATCCTGCCGGCGCCGGTCGAAGCAAGGCCCGTGAGGGACGAGTACGAGCAGTACGACGATGACGACGATACGGCGTGAAGGAATTGCGGTTGTTGTTACTGCCCGTGCTTCATGAGGACGGAGTACGGCGAGGTGTGTATCGAGTGTCTTGCGGGAATTCATGTGGGATGAAGTCGAACCTAAGGAGAATGCGATGAATTTCAGTATCGTCAAGTCTGCCGTTGCCGCTCAGTTCGAGAAGATGCAGAAGCATCCCTTGTTCAGGGTCGAGATGGACAAGGACAAACTGTGGCGAACGTACCTCGATTCGTTCCCGCCTGGCACGAATCCGATTCTCAAGACCCGCACGGAACACGATTGCTCGTGCTGCAAACACTTCGTCCGTACCGTCGGCGACGTTGTGACGATCATGGACGACGAAATCGTCAGCCTGTGGGATGTGAAGATGCCCCCAGGCGTTAGCGGGAAGTCCGGCTATCAGCCGTCGATGGACGCGATGGCTAAGTTGGTGAAGGCGAGTCCTATTGTCGATGTTTTTCTGCACTACGAAAAGACGGCGGGGACCGACAAGAGTTTCCAGCAGCTAACCGCAGACGACAAGCAGTTACAAGCCCGCCTCAACTCGGACGTGGTGACGTGGACTCACTTCTTCGTCAACATCGACAAGCGTTTCGTTCTCAAGAATGACGCGATCCCGACGAGGCTCGGCGAGTTGCGATCTACGAGGGACGTGTTCATTCGTAGCCTGACCGAAATAACGGATGAGTCAATCGATACGGTCCTGGACCTGATCGGCCAGAACTCCTTGTACCGTGGCGAGGAGCACAAGGGGCTTCTGACCGAGTTCAGGAGGATGAAAAAGGAGTACCTGGGCTTGTCCGACACCGCCAAGATTCTTTTCTCGTGGTCGGGGACCGGCGCTGTGGCACGAATCCGAAGTACGGTCATCGGCACGCTTCTGCAAGATTTGTCGGAAGGTAAGGAAATCGATCAGGCCGTGGCGTCCTACGAATCCAAGGTCGCCCCGATGAACTACAAGCGTCCTACCACCTTGATCACCAAGGCCATGATCGAGAAGGCCAAGACTGCGTTGGAGAGTCTCGGCCTCACGTCGGCCCTGGAACGTCGATACGCGACGTTGAGGGATATCTCGATCAACAACGTCATCTTCGCGAACAGGTCCACCAAGAAGGTGATTGCTGGGAGCGTCCTCGACGACCTCACACCGACGGCCAAACCAAAGGCCAAGTTTGACAAGGTTGAGGAGGTTGGGATCGACCAGTTCCTGACCGAGATTGTGCCTCGTGCCGAATCGATTGAGGTCATGTTCGAAGGGAAGCACAAGGGGAACCTCGTCAGCTTGATAGCACCGGTCGATGCGACCGCCCTCCCGTTGTTCAAGTGGCCTAACAAGTTCTCGTGGAGCTACAACGGCGATGTGGCCGACTCGATCAAGGAGCGAGTCAAGAAAGCAGGCGGAAATGTGAACGCTGATCTGTGCTGCCGTCTCGCCTGGTATAACTTCGACGATTTGGACCTTCACTTACAAGCCCCGGACGGCCATATCTACTTCCGCGACAAACGGATCGGCGGCGGTTGCCTCGACGTGGACATGAACGCTGGCAGTGGTAAGACGCGAGAAGCGGTCGAGAACATCTTCTACCAGAATCGGGAGACGATGCGTGAGGGAATTTACGCCCTTTACGTGAACCAGTTTTCTCGTCGCGAGACGATTGACCTCGGCTTCGAGGTTGAGATTGACTACCTCGGCGAAGTCCGCAATTTCGCTTACGACAAGGCCGTTACCGGCGACGTGATCGTGGCCAAGTTCAAGTACAGCCACAAGAACGGCTTCGAGATTATCGAATCGCTCCCGACTTCTCAGACCGTCAAGACGTTCTGGAACTTGCCGACTCAATCCTTTCATCCGGTGTCGGCCCTCATGTTGAGTCCGAACCATTGGGGCGGCGACGGAATCGGCAACAAGCACTACTTCTTCATGCTCGACGGCTGCAAGAACGACGGATCGGCGCGAGGATTCTACAACGAGTTCTTGCGCCCGGAGCTCGATCAGCATCGAAAGGTCCTGGAAGTGGTCGGCTCGAAGATGAAGGCCGAAGGACCGGAACAACTCAGCGGACTCGGCTTCTCGTCGACACAGAAAAACACCCTTATCTGCCGGGTGAAAGGCAGTTTTAATCGGACCATCAAGGTTCAGTTCTGAGAAAGGAACCACCATGTTTGAGCAAGCTACTCGTTTGAAGTTGCGTTTCGATACACAACGTGGCGAGATCAGCGTCGAAGATCTGTGGGACTTGCCTCTTACGGGGCGCGTCTCGCTGGACGGGATCGCCATCGGATTGAACAAGCAGCTGCGCGAGTCGGCTGTGACGGTCTCGTTTGTCAAGCCGGCGGAACCGGCGAACGACGAACTGCAACTAAGATTCGATGTTGTCAAGCACATTCTCGACGTTCGCGTCAAGGAACGCGATGAAGCGAAGCTGGCAAGCGATCGGGCTGCCAAGAAGCAGCAACTGCTGGAGATCTTGGCCCGCAAGCAGACCGCCGATCTTGAAAGCAAGACCACCGAAGAATTGACCGAGATGATTAATTCGTTGTAGGTGTTCCACGGAGGCCCATCAGCATGAAAAGAACCATCCTCTCAACGCTCGGCAAGCCAGCCGAAGCCCGCTTCCGCTCCTGGGGAGGTAGCGGAGTGTCCTGCCGCTCGGTCTACCTCAACGACGGCGCACCGTGCGCAGGTCATCCACGTAAACGCAAGCATCGGTGCAGGGGCTGGGACATGCACTGAGACGTTAGTTGTTCGAATGATCGTGGTTTTCATGTTTGTTCCCTGGGCTCGTTGTTCGGGGAAACTCTGGCCGGCGGCTCTGGTTCAGTCAAGAGGCTGGGGCCGCTGGTCTTTTCTTGCGAGGTGCAGATTGAAATCCCTGACCTACCAGTTCCACGAAGTAATCTCCCGCGCCATCGACGAGCAAGGCGTCTTCCCTCATCAGTGCCTTGACATCAAGGACGGCAAGGTCACGATGTCGGCCGTTGCAATCAATGACCCGGCGCAGGCTTACGTCTACGTCAAGTCGATCATGCTGACGAGAAAGCCCGACCAGCTGGCATTCGGCCTGGACCGCTTCTGCAAGGAAGGACAGGGCACCACGCTGAACGACTGCATCACGGGCGCTTACCGGAATGAAGGGACGTGGAAGCCCTTCGTTATCGAGTATCAGAACGAACCCAGGATCGTGAAGCCGATCGACTGGGAGAATGCGTTCTGGAACGAGAGGATCATGGAAGACTTGCGGCATTTCAAACTGTGAGAACCAAACCGGAGAAACCCTGATGTTCCTGATGCTCCGCTATCGCTTACTCCGCTCTCTCGCATGGTGCCTGCGCCTTACGTGGGCCGTGCCGCCACGAGACGTTGTTGAGGCCGTTGGCGATGGAGTTCCGGTGCGGATCACGTACGAACTGATCCTGACGCACCCTGCGCCACAACCGGACGGGCTTTTGAGTGACGAAGAAATCAACGGCACCTATCACCCATGAGGAAACCAGTAATGACCAGTGAACAACAACCATCCCCTGTCCCAAACGCCTCCCCTCCCCTCTGGGAACTCGTGATCGAGGACATGAAGAAGAGGGACCACGTAGGGCGCGATCGCTACAAGACGCCTCTCCAGGCGAACAACGGCAGGGATGCGTTGCAGGACTTGTACGAGGAGCTTCTCGACGCGGCGGTCTACACGAAGCAGGTGATGGTCGAACGTGAAGCGAAGGCCACGTTGCCGCCCTGCGAAACGAAACTCAACGATCTACTGCATGACCTTCGCTGCCATGCCGCCATTTGGCCCGCGGAATCGATCTACAGCCGCGCCATCGAAGCGATCGAGGGAATGTACGCAACCGCCGAACTGCTCGACAAGACGCAAGGCGAATCGGTGAAGCGTGCGATGGAGATCCTTGGCGCTGGCAATTTCGACAACGTGGACCATGCGGCGCAAAAGGCCATGGATCGGATCAGGAAACTCGAAGCGCAGAGTTGCCGCTGTGCTGGCGTGCAAGGCGCGCATGAGCGAATCATCGACCCATGCCCATCTTGCGGTCTTCGATCACTGTTCGTCGGCAAGGGCGGCTACGTGACGTGCTCGAATCTCTATTGCGACGATCCCGGCGTGGGGCGGGCCATCGAAGCGATGAAGGCGAAGTTGAAGGCCGCCGAGGTTAAAGGCGACACAGACCAGCTGACAACTGTGCTGCACTCGAAGAGGGCCCACCCGGATTACACGTACATCGTGGTTCCGGCTGGTCCCGGTGTGTGGATCGATGTTGTTCACTCTGGCTGGGAGCCATGCCCGGAATGGAAGGGCGCTCCTGGCGATGAGTGCTGGCGCAGGAGGAAGGCGTGAGTAGCTTTTTGACCGACGACGAAGTGGAGAAAATCCAGTCCCTGCCGCGTGAAACGCCCTACCTGATTCGCAACGTATCAAGCGGCTACTTCAGCACCGCGCGGCATTACGGCGGATGCAAGTACAACGGGAAAAGCTACACGTACATTCCGACAACGGATGAATTGATCCGCGACGATGTTCTCAAGTTCGTGATGAATCTGCGGAAGAAAAAGAAGCCGGTCAAGGTGAAGCCAGGCAGGTCACTTTTTCCGGTCGATGATCCAGAAGATTAGTCGCTCAATCTGGCGAAAGAGCCAGCGTAGGAACATGGTGCCCATGAGGAAATCATGATGAACTTCCTGAAAATATTCAACCCGGAAAAACTCGACATAGACATCCCCTGGGCAACACCCTGGGGGTGTGCCTCGCTCATAAACACGCTCACTCCCCGTCAACGCGAGACGGCAGAACAGATAGCGATGGGAGTTCCTTTGAACGATGCAGCCAAGAGCATGGGCATCTCCAGGAAGACGTTCGATGTGCTCCTGGTGCAAGTTCGCGAGAAGTTGGGTGTGGGGACGAACGGAATTGGCAGGGTGTATTTTGCGGCGATGGCGCATAGGGAGGTGAACCAAGGATGATCTCGATCGTAAAAGCCGACGCCCTGGATTTCTTCAAGAGCCAGCCGCCGGGCAGCATCGACCTTGTTTTTGGCTCGCCCCCCTACGAAGCACAGCGAACCTACGGCATTGGCTTCAATCTCAAGGGCCAAGATTGGGTCGATTGGATGGCCGAGATATTCATCGCCGCGCAACGTGCGTGCAAGGGCCTGGTGGCGTTCGTGCTCGAGGGGAAGACGAAGAAATTCCAATGGAGCGCAACCCCTGCCTTGCTCATGGCCGATCTGCACCGCGCCGGCTTGAAGCTCCGCAAACCTCCCGTCTTTCATCGCGTCGGCATCGCGGGGAGTGGTGGGCCCGATTGGTTGAGGAACGACTTTGAATTCATCGTCTGTACGTCGAACGGGAAACTGCCGTGGAGCGCCAACACCGTCATGGGCAACCCGCCGAAGTTCGCCCCGGGAGGTGAGATCAGCCACCGCACCACCGACGGCACGCGCGTCAACGCAAAAAAGCGATACAACGGCAAGGCATGTCCGAGAGGAAAGAAGAACGGCGACCTTGACCGTGGAGTAGGTTACGCTCCCCCGAAGATTGCCAACCCAGGGAACGTCCTGAAGTACAAGGTCGGCGGCGGCGTCATGGGCAATCGATTGTGCCACGAGAACGAAGCGCCATTCCCGGAAGGTTTGGCCGAGTTTTTCATCCGGTCATTTTGTCCCCCGGGCGGTCTTGTGTGCGACTGCTTCTCGGGGAGCGGCACTACTGCGTCGATGGCGCAGAAGTGGGGCCGGAACTTCACCGGCTGCGATCTCAGGCAGTCCCAGGTTGATCTAACGATGAAGCGATTGAAGGAAGGGAAGGAAGGATAAGAAGAACCGCGACGGCCCACGGTTGCGTCGCTTCCCCGGGGGATGCGCCCGCCGCGGTCCAAGAAGATCAGCTTTGCCACATCAGCGTAACCACCCTCAACGTCGCCGACACGATCAAGGTCACGATGCACAGCGACACGACCACCCAGCACATTACCTGCGCCCAGCTGGTAACTTCGTCTTGAAGAGTCGGCTGCCTCACGACGATCGGAATGGTTCGCTCAAGTTCGGTGTCATCGTCCATTACGACCTTCCCTGGCGGTAGAGCAGAACCAGCATCACCACGTTAGCGCAAAGACCGAAATTGAGGCACCACACCAGCGGGATCCACTCGTTTCGGTGCAGCCACATGCTGAGCACCATGACCATACCGAACGCGAGTAGATCGCCGCACATGGCGCTAACCTCGCATCAGTTTCTTGAGCTCGTCGTCGCTCATGGACAGGAGCACCTCGTACCCTGCCTGCGCTGCCGCGGCTCGATCTTCCTTCGACGTGAAACTCCCCTTGAGTTTCTCCTCGATCATCGCCTTGGCCGCGTCGGGGTGATTCTTGGCCCAGCGCCGCACCGCGGCTGGCCTCATGCACCCGCCGAAAAGGGAAACGATCGTCTGGATGATATCGGCCCACGGCACGGCGCCGGCGCCGACTCCGCCATTGGCGGTGTATGCCTTGGCCATTTTCTTTTCGACGTTCACGAGAATCTCCTTCGGTAAAGAATGCCGGTCCCGCAAGGGCAGGACCGGCGAACGGTTTGCACCGTAGACAAGATCACCTCCCTTCGGCCCGTTCGATAGGGCAAACAAAAACCGCCCTCACGACTGAGCGGCGGCTACTCCCCGGTAGCGAAGTTCCTTCGCTCTTGCGAGCGCTGCACTACGCGGGAAATATTGCTCTCTCAGCGAATCAGGAACGATCGCGTTTCGACCCTGGTTTCTTCGATTGGCGAGAACGACCGGCTGCTAACAATGGTCGTTCGCTGGAGTTCCACGACCGGGACTTCCTCCACGACGGTGGTACGCGTGAACGTGCGGGTTGCCGAGGATTGAACCGTGGCGGAAGACTGCACCACGGCCGAACTACGCACGGACGAACTCGACACGCTGGCCGAGGCGACGCTGGCCGACGCACGCACGTTGACGACCTTGGCGGACGCGCACGCCGAAGCTGCGTTGCAACCGCCGGCGGCGCGACCACGTACGACGGTGCGCGAGCGGACCACGGCGCGACCGACGAGACGCGCATCCGCGTCACTGGCGACGACGGCACAGAGGATGGCAAACACGATGGCGATACCGAGCAACTTCTTCATGGCGAACCTCCTGGTTTAGCGGATCAATTCAATTGCGTAGTCGCGGTACACCCGCTCCCACACTCGCCGCGGAATGGACTTGCCGTCCCGCAGCAGGTCGGCGAACTCGACGTTGAGACGCGCGACGCTGTTCTCTCCCGCACCGAGGTCGATGGCGGCTGTCTTGAGGTCCACGTCACCGTCCTCGTAGGCGTCGATCAGCCCGACGACGGCCGACGCGAATTCCTTGGACGACATCCCGGCGCCGCGTTCCATGATAACCTCAACAGCCTTTCGGTCTGCAGCGATCACCTCAGAAAACCCCTTGGCATCTACGTCGCGCAGTACGCCGTTGTTGTGGCACTGGTAACACGACTTGTAGGTGTGGACACGCCTGTCATTACCCGATGCCTCGCCGTTGCTGGCGATGTTGGCCGGTGCTGACGCCTGGAGTTTCCCGGCCTTGTCGGTCAGCAGGAACATCGGCATCCCGCTCCTATTCCTGGCGATCTGCTCGCTGGCGTCGCGATCCTCCCGGTTGGCGGCGCGCTTGTTCAGATCGAGCACGTCGGGAGTGGCGAAGTCGAATGTCTGCCAGTACGCTCCTGTCCTGGCCTCGCTGCGCTCGACGAACCGGCCGAAGATCGTGATGCCGCTCTTGGGCACGTAGTCGAACAGCGTCGGGCGGTTGACGAACCCGGCGACGGCCTGGAATGACTCCTCGTCCTTGACACCGAGGAAGTCATAGTACCCGGTGTCTCCGCGGCCTTCCTGCGCGCCGGTCTGGGCAACAAACCAGTCAGCGCGAACGAGAGGCACGCGACTCTGGTTGAGGATCGCTGCCTCTTGTAAGCCGGTGAACCACGGTGCTGGTACGACTGTCCCCTTTGGGATAGCCACGGTGAAGCTGCTCTTGGCGTACGTCTTGCCATCCCCAGGCCACACCCCGCCCTGCCACTTGACTATCTCGTCCTTGTCGGTCTTGTCCGTGAAGTAAGGGTCAGGCAACTTATTCCTCAGCGCCTGGTCCCAGCCGTAGCCGGTGATGTCGATGACGATCACCTCGTCGTCGATGACGCCGACCGCACGGAGGTCTGCCGTCCGATTGATCCCGTTCAGGTGGCCCTTGACCGTGAGGACCATCTTCGCCCGCTCGTCCAGCGGGACGTTGTACATCGACAGGTACATCATGCGCGGGCGTTCCGCTGCTGACAGCCGGATCAAGTCACGCAGCACGATGTCGACGGACTTCTGCGGGGTCGAGTAGACCGGCAGTTTCTTGGGAGTCGGCTTCTTGTCCGGCACAACCTCGCTCGGCTCCTCGACGGGTAAGCGCGGTACTTGCGGTGGCTGCGCCGAGACGCTGCCGGCGAAGAGCAGGAGTATCAGTAGTGTTCGCATCGTATCGGTCCTCAGATCGGTAGCGAGACGCTTTGACGGTCGGCCTGCCCGCCTGGATTAACGAGATTCGGCACCATGACGAACTTGGCGTTCGTCACCTTGTTCTTGAATTCGAGCTTCCACGCGCCTGGCGTCGGTAGGTTCATTGTCACGGCGGACGCAATCGAGTTGTACGTCTGCGTCGCCACATCCACATCTGGGTCTTGCGCCGGTTGGAATACGCGGACCTCGACCTGATCGGTCTGGAGGTTGATACCGTTCGCCTTGTACAGTTTTAGAGTCGTCGTTGCCATGTCGTCTCCTTAGTTAGCGATTGGCGGTGGTCCGTCGCCGTCCAGCAACAGCACCGCCTTGTAGGTTCCCGCCCTCATGTCCTGCGCCAGTTTGAAAGAGACCGTCGATCCGGCTTTGGTATCCCTGGCGAGCACTACCTGCCCAGGTTGCGCAGGCGTCGGCGGGATCGGTGTAGGTTCAGGCTCAACATCTGGCACCCCGCCGCCTGCGATGGTAGCCAGCGCCGCCTTGAGTGTCGCCACGTTGACGCCGCACGGCGCTACTTTGTCATCGCCGTACCATAGGGGAGCCAGTGGCACGTAGAACTCGCTCAGCCACCGCTTGCTGGTCCACGCCGCCCAGGTGATTCGATAGATGCGTCCCCAGGAGGAGACGTAGACGCCGGTCTCGTCGTAGTCGATTGGTGTGACGTCGTGACCGCCTACTATCCGGCTGTTGGTCACGTCCCACACAGCGTTCTCGGTCCACGCTTGGGGCAGGTCGATACCGATGCTCGTAGCGCCGAACAGGTAGTGCGCGACCTTGGTCTGCGCGACGTTGGTCCAGTCGGCGCGGACGTACCCGTCGATCTTGTACCGCTTGCCGCTCGCCGTGAAGCCGGTATCGCGCATCACGTCCAGCACGCGCGTGATCTGGCAACCGTTGTCGCCGGGGCCGCAGATGCCGTGATACTGGCTGAGAATCTCCTGGTCGGTCGCCAGAACAATCCCGCCGGAGTCGGAGTCGTTAGCGCTCCACACGCCGAGCTGGTGGGCCTTGCCGCTGATTACGCAACAGCCGTACTTGTCGTTGAGGTACATCCTGGCTATCGACGCGGCAGCTTTGTCCCGGCGGTTGATCGACGCTGGAGGTGGCGTCGACATCATCGACTCGTCCCAGTGGTCGCTCAGGTGGACGCACTTGACGGACAGGTCCGGAGGCAACCTGCCCAAGCACACGCTGGTCGGCAGTGTGTCTACCATCGCCTTGGCGCTGACGGGGCCGAGGCCGGATATTGCAGAGCCAGATAGTTCGATGGTCTCGACGGGCATCAGCGCACTCCCTTGATGAGTTTGTAGACCTCGCCAGCCGTGGTCAGCGGTGCCGAGCGGATGATCGTACCGTTGTCGGCTTGGAGGATGACGCACGGCGAACCACCGACTCGAACCGCTTCCGTGTACAGTCCGTACTTCTCAAGCGCTGTGATGTCCGAGGTGAGGACGTGGACCTTTATGCCCTGGGCCTTGCAGTAGGCTCTCAACTCTTGGTCATTGTTCGTCGCGGTCGCCTGCGCGTTGACCTCCGCGCCGATGAAGGTCAGGTTGGTCACCTTCAGCGTCGGCACAGGCGGCGCGTCCTCCAGCTTCGAGACACGCGCGTCGATGGACGCAACGTCCCTGCGCAGTGCCTCGATCTCCTTGCGCTGCGACTTCTGCTCCTTGGCGATGTCGTCCAGTCGTTTGAGTATCTCGGCCTCCAGCGTCGGCACTACGGGTTCCCTGCCCCACGACGAGAGCACCACGTCGAAGGCGTCGGCTATTGTCTTGTGGCCGGGTTCGCCGCGGATGATCTCGGCCAGCTTGGCCAGCTGGTCCACTTGCTCCTTGGTCGCCTCACCGTAGGACGGAGCGGCTTTGCCCTCGACCTTCGGTGGACCGGACTTGACCGACTCGCCGCCCGAGACGATGATCGTGATCTGCTCAAGGGACTTCTCACGAGCGGACCAGCACGACACGGTCCACGTTCCTGGCTTGACGGTCAGCAGCACCAGAAATTTTCCGTCCTGTTTCGACCGCTCCCCGAACGCACCCTTGGGCCAGCTGTAGACAACGTCGCCGTCGGTGTCGGCGCGTACGATGATCGGGTCGCCTACCTCGCCCTTGAGGTTGGCAGGCGTGACGCGCACGGCAATCGGCTGGGGTTGCGCGAACGCCAGGCACGGCATGGACAGGAACAGCAGCGCCACGGCGACCATGGCGATGATTGACATCGTTCGGCTCATTTGCCACCTCCGATGTGTGACTTGGCCAACTGGTCCACTTCCTTGGACTCGCCGAGCAGGTACGCACCCAGGAAGTTGTCGCTGGCCTTGCGGGCGTCGACCACGACGAAGCACGGCTCGTACCCGGCCTTGTCCGAATAGGCCTTCCACTGTTTTGCCTGCTCGCTGCCGGCGGTGAGGTGCTGAACCACATGGCCCCGATCGGTGTACCACTTCCACAAAGAAGTATCGTTTGCAACGGCGTCGCCGGCCTTGGCAAAGGTGACTATGCCAATCTTGGGGCTCGTCGGCACCGAGGTGACAGGACCAGGCGGCGCGAGAGGTTCCTGCTTCGCTGGCGCCGGTGGCGATTGGATCGCGAACGGCTTGACCTCCACCTGCGGCATCGACTTGATCTCGACGCGCAGCGCGGGGAGCCCATTGAGAATGCTCGTCAGAAAGAAGACAATCGAAGCGGCTGCGGCAGCCAACGAGACGCGGCCGGAAGGAGTGGTCAGGATCGACCACCACGATTCCACCTTCTCTTCGATCTTCTTGGCGTTCTCGATGGACAATGGCGAGGCGGCAGGGGGCGTTGCTGCGGCCTGAGATTCAGGTTCCGTTGCCATGCGTTCTCCAGCGGGCGATGTGCGATGCTACTTCAGTTCGACCCACCACAGTTCCCCGTTCGCGCGTCGTTCGATCGCGCCGGCCTTCTCTTGCCACTTCTCGATGCTTTCGATTCGCTTCACCAGATCGGGCGGCAGTTTGAGAGATGGCGATTTCTTCTTTTCCAGGGCCCCTACGCGCCGGTCGAATTCCTTCACCGCGTCAAGGGCCTCGTCCTTGCTGACCTTCTCGTTGAGCATCAAGGCCAGCTGGTCCTTCATCTCGTCAAGGTTGATCGCTGGTGCCGAGGGCTTGCACTTGCAAGATTGTGCCGACACGTCGACGCAATTGCAAACGTGGCTGGCGAGATTGGCGCTATCCTTGCATGACTTCACGCACATCGAGAACAGTAGGCCGAACAGAATTGTGTAGAGGTAATCAAAGAACCGCATGGCATCGTCTCCTACGGCCCACGTCGCTCGCGTAACTCACGGATTTCTTTGGCGAGCAGGCCCATGGCGTCGGTGTTTTTCTGGATCACGTCGCGCTGCGATCGCTGCGTCTCGCGGTTGAATTCGCGCTCCTGATTGTGGAGCCGCTCCATCATCGCCATGCCTTCGCGGTGCATCCCATGGATCTGGTAGATCGACACGAAAAGCACCACTGCCACTACCAGCATGGACGTGGAGTTGCCGATCAGGCCCCACATCCCTGACAGGCCCATCGAACCGTAAGCGGGCTTCCCTGGTTCCACCATGGGTTGTTGGTCGCTGGCCTGGGCGATAAGGGCATCCATGTGATTTGCCTCAATCGGACTGATGCAGTAATTGCTCGATAACCATCTCGGCATCCCTCGCAAAAAGACACTCGGAATCCATCCCCGCCATGCGCGCCTTGAACCGCTTCGCCAGTGAAGAATTCAGCTTTTCCAATGCCGCATGAACCGCATCTAACTCCACGTAGTGCGTGCCGTCTTGCGCACGTACCACAAGAGCGCCGATGGATTCCAGGCGAGGGAAGGTTGCGAGCACGGCGCGGGTTCTCGTGGTGTGTTATTGCTCGATCATCGGCGCCGCTGGTTCTCGCAGAACTTCCGGATTGGTCAGGCCGATGAGTTGGCCATCATCATTGACGGTTACGCTGTCGCCCCAGGCCCAATGTCCGGCAATGCCGCCGTCCTTGTCGATCGTGTATTCGCCTGGCGCCGTCCTGCCTTCGGAGCGGTGAATCCAGACGACCTCAAGAATGCCGTCTTTGCGAATCAGACCGTCCAGCACGAACCAGTATTGATCGCCTTCGATCCTGATTTTTCTTCCGTCCTGAACGATGACACCGTACCTGATCTGTCCCGCGATGTTGGGGACTGGCGGTTCCTTTTCTTCCTTTTTCGGTTCGGGCTTGTCGGGCGCAACGAAGGACGTCTTGAGCTTCTTCGCCTTGAATTCGTAGTCGCCGCAATCGCACCCGGCGCCGCACTTGCACAGGACCGATTCGCTTTGCGGAGACTGCGGGAGTTCCTGGATCGGAGTGCCGCGCAGATGGTCGACCGCGACGAAGAGGAACATGGCAAACAGGGCGCCGAGAAAAGCACTGAAAAAAATTCGCATCGTGAATTCCTTGGGTTTCTGATTTGTCCTGATGTCGGGCGCAGTATACCCGCACAAGGGCGATGCCCTCAAATCGCTGGCGTTCACATTCGCTTTTTTGCGTCCTCGATTTTTTTCTCGGCGAATGACTTTTCCTTGGGAGGGGCAAAGGTGCCGACTCCGCTGATCTTCACGTCGGGAAGTTTTTGCGCCAACGTGCTACGCATCGCATTGGCTGGGCGTCGCTTCACCACGGTCCCGAATTGACTGATGACGATTTCCACGGTTATCTCCTTTTGGTCGGCATCTGCCTTTTATTAGCAAGACGCCGGCAGTGTCAGCAGTAGCGAACTGATCGCGCAAGTTCCGCCGGCCACGAAGCTGACCGAATTGAAGTTGATGTCGGAGCCGCTCGTGCCGACGGTCCCCTGCATGATGCAGACGTTGTTGCTATCGAAGATCCGAAAGTGCGCGGCAGTGCCGGTCGCGTCGATATTGGTATCGCTGGTGATGGTCGCGGCGGTAGCCGTGCCAGCGGAGGATGCGCCGAATGCCGGGTCGTTCAAATTCGCGGCACCCGAGCGAAACGGGTTCATCGTTTCCTTGTCGAGGCGCAATGAGAATTCGCTGACGGCTTTCACGCTCTGTTTCAACTTGTCAACGAAGTCCGACAGCACCATCGGGGCATTTTCTTCGAACACGCCAGCCCGGTAGTCTTTCTCCGCGCGTGCGTCGTAAATCTTTTTGATCTGAGCGAGTTGATCCTGATTGC
>OFRM01000002.1_pt1 | contig 83462 bp, 70 predicted proteins | sample 1543101 | NCBI WGS metagenome assembly OFRM01 (sample SAMN07774223, study PRJEB24372) | wastewater metagenome | isolation source: Exp Tend VB 0WW | collected 2016-02
TTTATCTAGTATTTCCTTGGATTCCTAGTATTTCTAGAATATATTAGAGAGAATCTAGATCTATCTTACTAGTTAAAATTTGGACTGTAAAATTTTTTTTGAAAATAATTTCTCTATTGCGGGCGACGAGCCCGCCAGAGTAACTGTGCGCGTAGCGCGTATCGTGCAAGGGAAATTTGTGGGAAATCAAATATTTCAATGTTGTTACTGAACAAAAACAGATATCTATACACATCCAGTTTTCAATTTCGTATTGAAATTCTACATATGAATTAACAAATTAAAGGTAATATGAAAATGCCGGCAAAGAAAATAGGTCAACGTCAAAATATTACCACAACAAAAAGTAATTCATATGAATTTAACAAACGTTTGAACACTGTTCTGAATGATGTTCAACAAAAAGTTAATAATTCTCCAGCACTCAATGGAGGATTTGATACTTTGTTATACAAAATTGAAAATATTGAAGGAAATCAAGAAAAAATTGTAAACAGAGTTGATGAAATACATGATGCAATTTATGCACCTGATGATGGTTTATTCTCAAGGATCGCTTCCATCAAATCAAATGCAACCGAAGATCGTCAAGAAATTGAAAAAAAATTGATCGAATTTACTTCTTGGAAAGATCAAACTGATAAATCTGTTACAAAACATTCAACAGATGAATCTGTGATTATTACAAAATTTGAAGAGCAACAAAAATTACTTGACGAAGTTATTAAGTGGAAATCAACATTTTCATCAGTGATAAAATGGATTTTTGTTGCTCTTGGTGGTGGTATTGTGACATTAATATTCAAAATCTTGTATGTTTCATTGACGGCACATTTGAAATAAACTGTAATATGATGTTCTTGTGAAGAACGAGAATCAAATTTATCTTTCTAGTGATATCCAACTTGGATTGAAGAGTCTTTCAAATAAATTAGTGTCATTGTTGTCATCTGTTGAAAACGATGTTCTTACAAGAGAATCGGGTTCTGATGCGAACAATATCATGATTCATACAAGATTACAAACAATTTTCAACCTAAAGTTATCCAATCCAATTGAGCGTAAATTACTTGAAATAATTTTAAGTCATGCAATGGTTGCTGAGCGAATGGGGCCGGGAGCCTTCACGGTGACCCTCCAACGGCTGCTAGAATATCTTGGAAAAAGTTGGAATGGGAATCAACCTGTATTTAACGAAAATATTCTGAGTGACACGAGAAGGGTTCTATCGCGGTTTGCTAACAAAGAAGACATCGAGTCAATTGTTTACAATCGTATACGAAATATCGACCACAACATCTCAGAAATGTTGATATCAGCTGTTGACTTGGCAGGTTTTGGTGGACGAATATTTGTGGAAAAAACTCATGCAAATCAAGGGTCTGTTGAACTTTTACGTGGTTATACATTTGATGTTTCACCAATGTGGTCAATTTCAATAAGAATTGATGAGCCAAGAATATTTGTGATCGATGGATACGTTGAACAAGTGTCAGAAATTCATCACTTACTTGAAGCTGCAAATGAAGCAAAAGAACCAGCAGTGATATTCTTAAGAGGCATATCAAATGATGTATTACATACACTGAAAGTAAATTTTGATCGTGGAACTCTTAAAGTGTTACCAATTGTTGTTAAATACGATTTGGAAGGTATTAACACAGTCAATGACATTGCAATTGTTTCTGGATGTAATATGATTTCGAGTTTGAAGGGCGATTTGATTTCAAGCATCAAATTCAATGATGCACCTCGAGTTGACAGCATTTTCATATATCCAACAAAAATTGTTATTCAACATAGAAGTACATCAACAAGTGTTTCTCAACATGTTACAACGTTACGAAAAAAACGAAATGAAATTAGTCAAATTGAAGATGTACACAAATTATATGATAAGCGAATTCGTTCATTATCACCTTCTCATGTTGTGATTCGAATTCCTGATAACAAAGATTTTGTTCGCAAATCTCAAGCTATTGATAATGCACTCAGAACAATTAAGTCACTTGTTGATTTTGGTGTAACAAATACAAATCAACCAATGGCATGTGTTGTTTCTGCGGATATTCATGCAAAAAAATGTTTCGAAACTCTTATGTCAATAGGTGCTGTTATTATCGAAAAAACCGAAGAAAAGACTCCTTAAGTTTTTCATTGTCGTTTAATGCTTTCAAAACTTTGAATGTTGCATTTGCATCAACACCTGACTTTTTTGCAAAATCTTGTGCCATTTCTTTTACATGATCGTCTTTTAATTTTTTGTTTCCCGAAGTTGATTTAACAGCACCAGTTTTGCTCGGTTCACTTGGTGTTCCACCACTAGTGGGTTCTGAACCTGTAGTCGATTTTGTTTGTTCACTACCGGTAGTTTCGCTGCCTTTCCCCGCCGCGGTGGCAATTTGATTTCCTTCTGCAGAAGCGTTTGCAAAATTCCTAGTGACCAATTCAGATTTTGCTTTCAATTCATTGGGTTTCATACTCAGAATCCCATCGACAATCATTGTTAGACCTTTGCCTCCAACAAGACCTGGAAGATATTTATGTACCCAATTTTGTCCAAGTTTTGATGCATCAAAATCAGGACGTAAACTTTTCTTGATGATATCTCCCATCAATTTAATTTGTTTTTGTGCTTCTTTGTTGTTTTTATCAATTTCAGCAGAAGCCGAACCACCAGATTTATTGTTATCACTTGCTGTGATTCCATCCTTGATTGTTTTATCTGCTGGTAAATTCATCGAAGTTACAAGTTTTGTCATATCTTCAAAGAAATTTCTTGTAGAATCAACAAATGCCATAGCTGTTGACAATGGATCATTGTTAATCTTATCACTATTCCCAGTTACTTTTTTGAAAAAATTACTAATCGCAGCAACAGGATTACTACTTTGACCTGCTAATACTTTTTTCACATCATCCAAAACCAACTTTTTCACATCATTGAAAGCGGTTACGGGTGCAAAATCTGTTGCATTCAATTTTTTAATGATATCAAATGCAACTTCTGCTTGTTTAGAATCTAACGCTTCAAGTAAAAGCAAATCTCTGGGACCATATTTGATTTCACTTAAAATTACTTTTTTATCAACCTTTGTCAATCGTTCTTGTAATTGATGTAATTTTTTAGTTGTCAATTTTTGTTTTAGTGTTGTTGCCATTTTAGTTAATTATCTCTAATTGTTGGTTTACTCACGTAATTGAGTTATTACATTTCATCAATAAAGGTAATATGTAAAATGCAACCAAAAGATAAAATTAGCAAAGCGGAGTGGAATCATTTTCAAGGCGCTTGTGATTCAGTTGTGAAGAATATTTCTGCCGCAATTCGAGATGGAAAACTTAAAGTAGATGCTTCTTCAACACAACAATTGATTGGGTTGATAACAGCATCACTTGAACAAGGTTTTCATGCTGGTTCAAATGTTTTTTCTAGAGAAGTCGTAACAGTTTTATCAGAAGTTGAAAAAACAACAACTGAACAATGTAAAAAAAAATTGACACAGGAAAACAAAATAGCGGTTTAAGTTTTCGATCAATATTTAGTAATCTTAAAATTCGGATCTGGTAATGTTAATAGGATTGAAACATCTTATCAAATGTCGGTGTGTAATGCCGCAATTCAAAAACATACCTGAACCTCCTCAACATCAATTTGTTGTTTTTTCTGTGATGAATGATAATGAATTAAATCATAAATTTGCTCAATGCAATAATTGTGGATTGATTCATAAAGTGGTTGATGTTTGTAAGTCAGAAATTACACCTCGTGATGATATGGTTTCTATTATGACCATTGATGATATTAAATTAGGATTACCAGTTAATCTTACAGGCATTCTAGAAAAATACGGTGCTGATCTTGCAACATGGGAACATGCACAATTTATTTATGAAAATAAAAAATGGGGCGAATTTGTTGTTTTAAGTTCAGATGTTGAAAGTGGGACAAGACAAGGAAAGTACCTTCAAATTTTAGGAGAAAACCTTTACAAGGTTAACACTTTTTCACGTAAGGAATTTGTAAATTGACAACTGCTGCATATTATGGAACTCTGCAATCTGAAAAATTGGCAGAAGAAAATCAAGTTGCTAGAGAAATTGTACGAGAAATCAATAATTTTGGCATTAATGAAAGACAACGTTGGCTTGTTATTTATTTTCTTGCATTAGAATTAGAAAACATTCAAGATCTTAAATCATTGACTGAATTTATCAAAGAACACAAACAAAGTGTTGTTTTCTTAAGTGGAAAGGACACAGAAGATGGGTCGATTAGTACTTGATACAACGGTTACTGCAAAATCTCGTGTAGCTCCAACATCTTCATCAAGTGAAGAAATATTTATGCAATCACTTGTTATGCAACAAGGCGATTCTGCTAGAATTGTTGTTCTACATGGTGATGTTAATGAACACACAATTTCTTCAATTATTGTTCAACTATTACAATTCGCAAACGTAAATCACAAACCAATTCATCTTGTCATATCAACGTACGGTGGTTCTGTTGATGAAATGTTCAGTCTTTATGACACAATCAAATTTCTTCCTTGTCAGGTTCATACAATCGCATTAGGAAAAGTAATGAGTGCAGGTGTGTTGTTACTTGCTAGTGGCGTCAAAGGAAAACGAATGATCGGAAGATCAGCACGAATCATGATACATCCAGTCTCAGGTGGTGTATTTGGAAATGTTTTTGAAGCTATCAGTGGTGTAAAAGAACATGAACGTCTTCAACAATTAATGGTCAAAGCTTTGGAACGTGAAACAAAAATGTCTTTGCCCGAAATTGAGAATATCATGAAAGCAGGTCATGATTATTATTTAACGCCTGAAGAAGCAGTTCGATTGGGAATCGTTGATAAAATTGTTGGTGATGATGTTAAAAATGTGTAGATTTTGAACTGTATTGTATTATAATGACATTCTAAATGCCCAAGTATGATTACGATAAATATTTCCCATTTTCAAAAATCAGACCAGAGCAAAGAAAAGCAATTGAATTTGCTTTAGATGTATACGAATCTGGTAAACGTTATGTCATTCTAGAGATGGGAACTGGATGTGGTAAATCTGCTACTGGCATTACGATCGCTCGTTATCTTGAACAACATGGACATGAAATCGTGTATGTCAAAGATAAAAAGTTAACGACTTGTACATCTAAGTCAGGTACATACATTTTAACAACACAAAAAGTATTGCAACAACAATACGTAAATGACTTCGGTCCAGGTGTAGGTCCATCGAAAAATATTTTAGCTAGCATTAAATCATCTAGCAATTATCAGTGTGGATTCTATAAAATGCAAAGTTGTGCAGACTCTAGACGAACGTTATCACAATTAAGAAAAAAAATTGGATATACGAAAACTGACTTTGTTAAGTTTTGTCAAAGTTCTTGTGAATATGCTAAAGAAAAATCAGCATTTATTGAATCACCTATTTCTATTACAAATTTTTCATATTTTTTGACAGAATCAACGTATACCAAACAAATAACTCCTAGAGATTTTTTGATCATTGATGAATGTCACAATATTGAATCTGAGCTTGGTAAATTTATTGAGGTGACTTTTTCAGAAAAGTTTGCAAAAGAAATACTTCGTAAAGAGCTACCAATAAAAATTACTCAAGATTCACTTATCAATTGGATTCAAAAAACATATAAACCATGTTTATTGATTTTTATTCATAACACAGAAAAAGCACTGAAGCAAACATTGAATGAGTCATCAGATAATTTTAGTGATTTGAGTAAGCAATGTGAGATGTTAGGAAAACATCTTTCAAAGATTAATGCATTTTTAGAAATGTATGATGCAGATAATTGGGTGATGAATCTTGTTAAACCTGATGTGAATTCAAAATCAAAGTCTAAATTGAAACGTGTTTCTGGTATTAGAAAATTTGAATTCAAACCAATCGAAATATCAGGATTTAGTCATGATTCATTATTAAGATTTGGTGAACGTTTATTGTTGATGTCTGCAACGATAGTTGATAAAAATGTTTTTTGTGAATCAATTGGTCTCAATCCCAATGACGTCCAATTTCTTAGTATTCCTTCGCCATTTCCTATTGAAAATCGACCAATACATTATATCCCAGCAGGTTCAATGTCGATGAAATTCATTGATAAAACGTTGCCTTCTATGACAGAAGCGATAAAAATGTTAATGAGTCAACATGAAAATGAAAAAGGAATAATTCATTGTACGAATTACAAAATTGCCCAATATTTGATGGAGAATATAAAATCTGATAGGTTATTAACACATTCTTCATTTGACCGCGATCAAGTATTAAAGAATCATATAGCATCACCTAAACCGACAATTTTGTTATCACCTTCGATGATGGAAGGTGTCGACTTAGCAGATGATGCCAGCCGTTTTCAGATTTTATGTAAAATCCCATTTCCGTATTTGGGTGATATCGCAATTTCTAAGCGTATGGCAAAAAATAAAGAATGGTATGCGTATCAAACCGTGAAATTAATAATCCAGTCAATGGGTCGTTCAGTTAGAAATGAAACAGATCATGCAACGTCATATATTCTTGATTCTGATTGGGAAAGATTTTATAGACAAAATAGAAAAATGTTCCCACCAGAATTTTCAAAAGCTATAGCTTAACTAGAAATGGATTTATTTACATATTTTGAATACATACCTTTTACTAGGGACACAAATGCTATATAAACAAAAAGGAGGATTTTGAATTATGGAAGATGATAAAAAGGATACAACATTACTCGCAAAGTGGACAGTAGTGAAGGAAACTCTTCTGAAGTGTGAGGTTGATGTTGTAAAAAATTGTAGGGGAAATGCATCTAGTGGAAAGCGTGCTCGAAAGGCTTTTCGCGAGGTTCGAAAAGGATTGGTTGAGCTGGGTAAGTTGACTTTTGAGGTTGATCTTGCGAATAAGGCCGCGCGCAATGCGAAGGCCGATGCTGAGGACGCAACATAATCTATATCAACCAAATTAAGATATGAAAAATGCCCCGTAATTACACAGGGGCATTTTTTTTATTTAGACCTATTTAACATACAGGAGACAGCATGCCATCACCTAGAGCAGTACTCGCAGATATCATTGATTTCAAACTTAATCCAAAAGTTGCACATACAGTTACACATGGATCTGGTCGATTGTCTAAAGTTGTTACACAATCTCATGATATTAGCGAAAATAATGTAGCAGTAGCATTACCAAATGCATTGTCAAAAATTCCCGAAGAACCGGTCGTTGTTGAGCAAGAAAAAGAAGTATTAGAACTTGTTGAAAATAATACGTTAGTGGTGACTGAAGAAGTATCACTATTAAGTCCAACAGTTGTAGACGAGACACCATTAGAAACAGTCGTTGTTGAACTCGAAAAAGAAGTTGTCACAACACCCGAAGAAATAACTAAGAAACGTGTAAAAAAATCAGTTGTAGATAAAGGCTAATCAACAACTTTTATCACGAATTTTTTCATAAATGCGTTTTTCAATTTGACAAATTCTCATTCGTGTCAAACCATAAATTTTCCCTATTTCTTGCAATGTGTGTGGACCTTCATCCGCGGCAATCATAACACAATTATGACCTTCGGAATATTGAATCCAATGCGGACATTGTTTTCTTTGACAATCAACTTTATACTTTGATACAACTGAAAAACAAGTGACACCTTCATTAATGCCACTTCCATTTTGCAAGACATTTAATTGTCTTTTCTCATTCTTCATTGCTACAATATCCTCTTATGGTATAAGATAACATCAGGAGGTACATTTGTACAAGATTCGAAGATGAGCAGAAGAGACCAATTATCACAGTTGTAGTTACAGTAAAGATATAATGTCAATCGGAGAGATATAGTGAACAAAAAAACATATGTGTTAGACACCAACGTATTGTTGAGTGATCCAACATCGATTTTTTCATTTGAAGAACATGATGTTGTTGTTCCAATGGTTGTATTAGAAGAGCTTGATCATCACAAAAGTCGACAAGATGAAGTAGGTCGTAATGCAAGAGTTGTAAGTAGAACACTTGATGAATTACGTCAAACAGCCAGTCTCTTTAAGGGCGTTCAATTAAATCAAAATGGTGCAACTGGAATATTGAGAGTTGCAACAATTGATAAGATTCTTGCTAATAATTTACCAATCGAATTGCAATCTTCTGCTCCCAAAGTTGATAACATGATAATTGCATTTATGTTGCAATTCGATCAAAGTAATTCAATTTTGGTATCAAAGGATATTAACGTTCGTCTCAAATGTGATTCACTTAATATTCAATGTGATGATTATCTGAAAATGAGGGTCACAGATGATCCTAAAAAGTTTTATCGTGGCGTCGATGTTATTGAAGTAGAAGAGAGTATGGTTGACAAATTCTTTCTTGAAGGTAAACTCGATTTACCACCAGAATTTCATGAAACTCACAAACTTTATCCCAATCAAATCGTAGTTATAAAAAATGTTCAAGACGGTCAAACAACGAAATCTGCAATTACAAAGTGTCTAGCACCCAATAAAACATTGTCACCGGTTTCGTGTATTGATCAAGCTTTCAAATTGAAGCCTAGAAATAAGGAACAAAAATTTTCACTTGATCTATTATTTGACGATAATATCAAATTGTTAACGTTAATTGGACCAAGCGGATGCGGAAAAACTTTGTTGGCTTTGGCAGCCGCACTTGAACAATTAAAAGGATTAGGAGATCCATCAAAAGCAAAATATGAAAAATTGATTGTAACACGTCCAGTTCAACCTGTAGGTAAAGATATCGGATTTCTCCCAGGTACTTTAGAAGAAAAAATGGAACCTTGGATTGCTCCTATTCGAGATAATCTTAATTTTTTGATGGGCACCCGGAAGACTTCTAGAAGGGGAAAAAGTGAAGAGAAGCCTCTTGACGAATATTATTTGTCATTGATGCAAGAGCGAGGTCTTATTGAGATTGAAGCAATTACATTTATTCGTGGTCGTTCAATTCCAAACGCATTCATCATTATTGATGAAGCCCAAAATCTATCAATGCATGAACTAAAAACAATTATTACTCGTGTAGGTGAGGGAACAAAAATTGTTTTGACAGGCGATATTGAACAAATCGATAATGTTCATGTTGACGTATATTCAAATGGATTATCATACGCTGTTGAACGTTTTAAGGAATACCCAATCGCAGGACACGTAACTCTCATACGTGGAGAACGTTCAGCATTGGCAACATTGGCTAGCCAAATTCTTTAAGAATATCAATTCACTTTAAGTAGTTTGAAAACGAGCAAGAATTCTTGCTCGTTTTTTTATGCGATATATATTGGTCGTTCATTCACAGCGAGTGTATATTTGTAGATGATATGAGTGGAATTTTAGATTCAAAAACTCGAGTACTCGATAGCATTATTACATTGGAAGGACGTAAGCAATTATCTCAAGGTGGAATTAATATTCGTTATGTGTCATTCACAGATTCTGCCACATATTATGCTGCTGATGTTGTTAGTGGTTCAGCTGATCCAACATTGAGACTATATCTTGAGTCATGTCATTTGCCTCAAGATCAAATAACTTTTCAAGCTGACGAATTAGGAAAATTGTTACCATTTGATTCGGGTGGGAATCAAACACTCCGAAATGGTCAAGTACTGAGTTATGCATTTAGACAAGTTCCTCAAGAATTATTTACCGGTTCACAATTACAAGGAACCACTCTTTATGGTGATGAATTAAGTGATGTAGCTTCAGGAATATTAACGGGATCAATTGATAATTTTGTTAAGCATATGACTATTGGCTCGCGAGATCCAATTTTTGATGATGAAGATTTTGCAATAAATCATGATGAAGTTGAATTTGTTATAACTGATGATAGACCTTTATCACAAGTGTCTGGACATATTGCAAATATAAATCACTTTGAAGATGTCTTTTCTGATCCTAGATTTAGTAATCTTCCGAATTTCAAGTTTTTGCCGCCAATCAATCGAATTGATCATAGTGAAATTGATAAAAAAGACCATAGAAATGTTAGCAGTTACGCAATCGGACAATATACACCTTGGGGCAGATCACATATACATCCAGTAAATCAATATCATGTGTTGCGTGAACATATGCACTTTGGCAATATGGGTTATATGAAAGAAATTAATTTCGATCCGACGTCACGTACAAATAATCTATTTATTCAGGCTTTTGAAATAACACATGATACAATGTATAAGCTTGACGTTATCGACTTTGGAACATGGCATGCACCACCAGTACAAAATAAATCGTTGGCTTCCCAAAATGAACCGGGACCTGTGAGTCAAATATTTTTTATAGGTAAGTTAGTGACAAATCCAAATACACATACACATACGTTTATTCATCTTTTCACAATGTTTTTTGGGTGATTTGTCATGTATTACCGCGTAGAACGTCGTTTTAATTTACTTCATATTGAAGACACCTTTGCTTCATTGAAATCAATTAAAGAAGATGGAAATTTAGAATTTGAATTTAGATACGTTGTATCACAAAGTGACAGTATTATTCGTGGTGCTGTTACAGTAGATGTTAGTGTTTTTACTCGTACTGTAAAAAAACGACCTATTTTGGGCGTAAATCAAATAGGGAAAATTGATTCTCGTGAACTCATAGGTAATATCTTATCAGATATGCCTGCTGCAAAAAGTGCATTAAAAAGTCAAGAAAATTATGTGTTAAGTACAAGAAAAAGTGATATATCAGCAGCGATTAACAATGAATCAATTACACAAATCAAAGCAGGTGTTCAAATCAAAAATATTTCTTCAATGTATTCGTCTAGACTTAAGTCTGTCACTGCTGGTTCACTTCAAGAAGCAAATGATAATAAACCTGTCTTAGATAATCTAGATTTGAAAGTTAACAACGTATACAATTCAATCTCAGCTTCCCTTGATGAGAAACCACAATCGCTAGCACATGATCTAATTCTAAAACGAGGAATAGATCCTAGTGCGGTAAATGATATTACGTCTAAAATGATGCATTCATATGAATCATTTCATGGAACGTTGCGACCCTCGATTAGATTTGAGCCCGATCACGGAACACTCAGTAGGTTACACAATCAATTAACACAACATCCAGGTCTTCTTGATCGTTCAATGTTTGCAACAGACGTAGAAGAACATAAATTGATGGATGTAGTTGTTACAGAACCCATTGATAATGTTGAAATTCCTGTTCGTATGGTTTTCAAACCACCTTCAAAGAAAGCTGGTTCTCGTGATTCTTCAAGTGTATTTGTGAAATTTCAATTACTTGATTCAAAAACTGGAACCGCACTTGATACGGTTATTAAACCTCTTGATGTTCCAACACATATTCGAATATTCAATACTCCAATTAGTGCACCAATTGTCAAATCAACTCGAGCAGAGATTTCTTCAAGAGTTAATTTGTTGATTACACAAACTGATTCCCGTGCTAATGAAGTACATGTATATAAGAAAAACATATACACTTCTGTTACTGATGTCGATGATTATACTCTCATAGGAATATATCCAGTTACAGGTTCACAACATGCTCTAGTTCAGGTCGATATGCCCGTTTACAACGCGGCAATTTATCGTGTAATACCTGCATTTTCAGGTATGCTTGGATTTTCATATTCAAATGTTGTTGTTAATCCTAAAAAATATCGTCCAATTCGTGCTGTATCGTTAACTGCAAAAATTGTCGATAATGGCATTTCAATAGAGGCTAGAAAACTGCCTCCTAACGCTACATCAATTCAATTTTTACAACGAAATTTGACAATTTTCCAAAAGAAATTTGATCCAATAGGGTCACCACAATTAATTGATGATGTAGCACGACAATCAGATCATTTATCTATAACGACACTTGACGTACAAGATAATAACATTTATGAATTTGCTGTGATGTTATATCACAAGAGTGGTACACAAGAATTAACTGCGAATGAAATTATTGAATATGTTATTGCAACCCCCGGGAAAGTCGATATAAAGGTTACAGATATCACTGTGAATCATGATTCTGCTCCAAATGTTACGTTTAATGTGAATTTAAGCGTCTTAGACAGTAATCTTGATGCAATTAAAAAATTGATGGAAAATCAAGGTATTAAGTCCTATTTTGAAGATGATATCGCAACTCAACGTGATCAACTTAAATCATTGCTAGCATATTCTCTTCATCGAGTTGACTTAACAACAGGTGAACGTGAAGATTTTGGTGTTATAACTCAATCAGAATTTAATGATTCAGATGTTCGTAAAAATTATGCAACTCGAGCTTTGCGATATGGTCACAGATATCGTTATGTTATTACAGCAGTTTCTCGAACTTCTGAAACAGTTTTGGAATCATTTCAAAAAAAAATAACTGATGATGTGACAAAAAAACAATATATGTTTAAGCCATCAAAGTTTTTACATCCTTTAACATTACGTAGAGGTTTGTTGATATCACCAAATGGATTAAAGACAAGATATTCAAAATCAACGTTTGAACATGGAACATTGGGTTCAACAACATCAGTTGAAATATCATTTGACGATAATCCAATTAGAGTGGTAGAGTCATCTGCATCACAATTTAACAAGTACCTTAATTTGGTTTCTTGGCGTGTCGATGGTCCTGTTGAAAAACTTGATCATTTTGTTATCATGAAAGAAGTTCATGGAATACGTGTTATGTTAGGAACAGCACATAGTTCTTTTGATCACGGAAATTGTCAATGGATTCATAACTTAACACCTCATGATAGAGGTGAAATAAAATACGTAATTGTACCAGTGTTGAACGATTACAATCAAGGACAATCAGTGATCACAAATTCATTACTTATTGAGGAATTATGATAAAAACGTTTTTAACATCAAATACCATTGCTATGAAAACTGGTGGTGTTGAAATACAATCATCCAAACCAGTTGCTTCAATGACAGGTCTTGGTACGTCAACATCGAATACTACACTTCCTTTACATCAACAACCTATTCCTAATCTTACGAATGGTGCATTTTTCAATGGATCTGTAAAAATCAATAATCTGCCTTCGCTTTCAACAATGTCAAAAACACTGGGTGCAGCAGGCACATTGATATCAACAGTCAGAGGTGGTGTTAGTAGTATAAGTCCCAATTTTCATTCAAATTTTGACCCAGGTAGAAATCTTCCAAAATCATCTGACGAAATGGCTGTAACAACTAAAAAATTTGAACCATATGAACATCTCACCGGAATTTCTCAAGAACGACCTGAAGTGATTATGTTAACAAATTTTTTGCCTTTATATGAACCACAATCGTCAAGTGATCATGAAGGAAAATATCGATATTCACAACGACCCAACAATAATCCATTAACACCTGCTGGCGAATTTTTTGATATTCAAAGTGACATTAGAACGTTGCGTACACATAATACAAAACAGATGTTAACAACGTTGAAAATTCAATATCATACGATTAGACAAACGATATCTGATCGTAATGATTCGTTTAAGCGTTCGATGGAAGAACTCAATCAGTTGTCATATTATTTGTGGACTGTAATGAGTACACTTGAAAAATTAAAAAAACAACTTGATATTCGTGACAGTCTTCACACCGTTGATCCTCATGAAATATTACGTCGACAAATTACAAATTTTAGTCCAACTCGTTCTATGGGAATTCTTAAACATTTGACAACATCTGTCAATACGTTTTTTAAGCCATCATACGATATTTCATATGTGTTATCATTATTTGGGTACACAGATGAAAATGTAAAAAATACATATTCATCAACAAAAATTTGGTTGCAAATGTTATTGGAGTTAAAGTATGTTTTGCGCTCACATTCACTCAATTTGTTAAACGTTGATCAACATCAACAACGTAAAGATACTAGTCCAATTAACATCACCAAATCAACAATAAGACGCTTTGAATATACGTCATTTTTGCCAACGTTACCAAATTTGGATGAAGTGAAAGCGACGTTACCAAAAACAATTCCAGACGTTTTGTCAGCAATCATGACATCTTATGGCAAAATTTATGAAAGTGTTAATTTCAAAAATGAAGAGCAGCGTCTCGCAGGATTAATCAATATGATTTCACGTGAATATCGATATTCACGAGGACTTGCTGATAATGACGTAACAAGAACGCTAAATTCTTATTATGGTTATTCAACTGAAACACTTAACAACTTAAGTGTTTTTGATTCGATCATTGGTCAGTTTGGAAATAATATTTCAGACATCGATACAATTCAGTCAAACACATTGGTATCATTAGCACAACGACAACCAGCAGAAAATGTTGCAGTGTTACCTTTTGAATCTAGATATATCGAAGGTGATACAGGAGTATTAACACCTGGAAGCAGTTATTATGTAGATCCTGTATTGTTAACAAAAGGCAAAGAATATGATGTTTCACGATTAAAACAATTTCAAGATTCATTAACACAGGCTCACAAACAATTCAGTGTTGTTGTGAATGGCATGAATTTATTGTCATCAGAATATGTTGATCAATACAACAATAAAGCTGGTGAATTTGAAACAGCACTCAATAATCCCCGAGCGTTATTTGAAGAAATTCGTAAAAACTTGATGTCATCAGACAATGTTTGTTTATTGCCAACGATTTGGAGTGATCCATTAACACCAGTGCTTGCAGAAGCATCAATTAATACAAAACTAAAATCGTTGTTAATGATGTATTTTGTTACTAAAATTTCTAGAGCATATACTCAGAATATCTCGTTTTTCTCAGCAAGTTTATCACAAGACAATACACCTACAACAGATGAATTAGTTGAACAAATTATCGCTGAACTTCTAAAAAAACAACATGCATCAACAACAGCAACTTTAGCTGCGAAAACTAGTAAATTTACTAGCGGACCAAAATCTCAACCTGTTACTGCCAATACGCATAGTTTCATCAATATTGATTCAATCAAAAATACGTTGAAACATGGTGGTAAATTAATAACTGTTATTGAACATATTTTAGGAAAAATTTTAGCTGCATTCAAAGCAGATGGAAAAGCTTTGAATGGATCATCTACAAGATATGGCGGTCATTTAGATACAGTTATTATGATGACTATTTTTGATGTGATAATTGGAATTTTGAAAAATTATGGTAACCGAAGAATTGCTGGTCAACATGTTGATAGATCGTTGACACAATTAGTTATCAATGATCGATATATCAAACATTCGCAAGCAATTTTAGATATTGATGAAAAGTTAGCACGTGAAGTTACGTTGGCCCAACACGCAATTTTCATAGTATTGAATACGCTTGACAAGTTAAGCAATTCAATTGGAAATGTTATCAATTATTTGAATGGTCCAAATTCTATTTCAGAATTACAAAAAGTGTCATCATTGTTTGATAACACGGATCTTATTCAAATGTTGTTTAGTGAACAGCAAATTAGATTATTTGCCGCTGCAATTGCTGATATAACATCAGCATTTCAAAATCACACAAGTTCAGGCATTACGCCAGGCGATGTCGATGGAGATGGTGACTTTGATTCTGATGACGAAATTCAAGTGCTTGATGATGCCGATATCAATTCTCGAATGAAGGCATCAATTAGAGATATTTTTTCATTACCAGAGTATACACAAAAAGGTGCGGCATCAAGAAAGATTTTAACTGTTGGAATTCCATTGGGATTTTCTAGGCATTTACAACAAAAAGTTGATATCAAAAAGTTGAAAAAAGCGTCATTTGATACACGACAAAATGACGTTATCAACATTGCTGTACATAAAGTTGATCTACAAAATCCAGACATAGTTTATAAACCACAAAGGTTCATGTTTGAATTGTCAAGATTCCCAGTTAGAAATGAATCATTCTTCAAAGAAACTTCTGGAAATAAATTTATTGATTTCATCAATAGATTTCCAACTCGTGATTCATCACAAGTCTTTAATGAATCTGGAACACAAGTTCAATATTTTAGATCGAATGAAGGTCTAAATCAAGCCATGATCGGTGACGATTATTCATTTATATCGTCTGAACAAAAACAGAAATTGTACACGAACCATGTCATGAGTCACTTGTTAGAAACGTATCTAAAAGTAATGACAGGTATGTCAACAGCAGATTATCATTTTGATATGGTCGAACCGCCACCTCATGTTGAAAGTGATTTCGTTGATTTAATTCTAAATCACCAAATCAATAGAACAGTTAGCATTCAAAGATTTTCAACATTATCAAATGCCGAGCTCCCACATGGAGGATTGTTCTTTGCAGGAACAAATGCAAAAAGTAAGGGGTCTGCCAAGTCAAGTGATACCTCAGGAGGCTCTCGAAGGGCCCTAGCAAATTCCACAGGTAATTCAGGGATATCTACAACCAATGCATTATCTAATTTTTCTAGCCATAACCCAGTGACTGTTTCTGGAGAACAAACATTATTAGATTCAACTGATGGCGCATTATCAAAACTTACCAGACATCATGTAGGTCCTGCAGTACATATGATGGGTGTTATTAATGAATTTTCTAGAATGACAACACCATTGTCTAATCCTTTAGCAATTTCAAAACGTTTAATACATCCAAAACAATTTGATCGAGTTTTCAATGTGTTGATTGATCCATTTCAATTTGAAATTGATATAGAGAAAACAAATTTATCGCCTCATGGAAAACAAGCACTTGAATTATTGATTAAAAAGGGTGATATTGAACCAACAAAATCACCAACAACTTTGAATATGTCGAAAATTAATACAACACAAACACATATTCCTCGTCGACATAATCTTGCTGAAGGTGACATGTTATTTGAAAAATACATAGTTTCTATTGAGACTATAGGAGAGGAAGAAATCTGATGTCAGTTTCATTACCATCAAAAGAAATTTACACAGTTGATGTTCCTGAAGTCAAAAACTTTACGCACCGCGAATATTACAATTTTTTCGTTCCTGATGAACAGGTTAATGAAATTAGTGGCGTTCCAAAAAGATTATTGAATCGAAAATCAGCTGATGAAGATGCAGAATATACACAGTATCTTGAGACTCGTGTTCCAAGATACGTAAAATTCAGTTGGAACAACGTTAATCTTAGTGATCCTGGTGGGTTTGTTCATGAAAATATGATACGTGAAAATGCAATGAGACCATCAAAAAGACCTCCTATCATTACAATGAATTTGGATAAAATTGTTGATGAAGATCATTTTTCTTCATACAATTACATCTCAGTTATGTATCATGATGGAGAAATTGATCAAAAAGTATACAGTTTCGTGTCAGGTAGTTATGAACAATTAACTCTAGATGAACCCAAAGAATCTCATGTTAGTCCTCATAAAGCAGCTGCGTATGCACAAGAAAAAATGCCTTCTAGAATACATCCTCAGTTTGCGCAACGTGCAATGACAAATCATAAAATTGCATATAACGCTGAACATTATAATACCGGAGATAATGGTAATGACAAAACAGCTGCAAATAAAAAAGCTGTCCAAAGTCCTTATTTTGAGCGTTTGAAAACTGTATTTTTACATTCACAAATTAACGCAAAATTATTCAATGACGTAACTAATAGAAATATCAAGAACCCAAATTCACCGTTTGCGCTTGATTTACATTCATTGCAAAAAGTTTCTAGAAAAGTTTCATCATCAACACAACAAAGGATGGGTCAGACAATATCTGAATCTGAGTTCAAAGTTGTTGTGCCTTATGTTAATCTTCGTGTTGATCGAACATCACATCATCAACAACATCGAGGTGCAGAAATTGTCGGGTATATCATCGACAAATATGAAGTATCACAAGATGGAACTTTGAAAAAATTGCAACCATTAATTGTTGAGCACCCCAATCGTTATGAAGCGATTGACGTAAGAGTAAAATATAATCAACAGTACATGTATACGATTCGAACAATCGCACTGTTCAACCTTCCAGCAATAGACGTTGATACAAATGACGTTGCAACAATTCAGATCTTAGTAAGTTCAAAACCTTCAAACAAAATTTACGCCAAGATTTTTGATAATGTCGCACCTCCAGTACCATCTGATATTAATTTTACGTGGAATTATGAGACAAACAAATTGTTAATTCATTGGACATTTCCACCCAATTCACAACGTGATATTAAAAAATTTCAAGTCTTTCGTCGTAAAAGTATTGATTATCCTTTTGAGTTACTTAAAGAATATGACTTTGATGATTCAGCTGTACGTATAGATGATCATGAACATGCTGATGCTAGATTAGTAGAACACTTAATTTCACCAACAACATTTTATACTGATGATGATTTTACCAAAAGCACAGAATTCATATACACTGTATGTGCTATTGATGCTCATGGTTTAACATCAAATTACGGTGCACAATATTTGTTGGGATTTGATATTTTCAAAAATCAATTAACAAAACGATTGATCAGTCATTCCGGCGCGCCAAAACCATATCCTAATTTGTATCTTGAAGGTGAGGGTTTTGTCAATGTTGCTCGAGTTTCGGGTGCTCATTCAAAAAGAATGAGATTATTTTTTGCACCTCAATGTTATATGTTAGAGGATGATCAAGGTAGAATACAAAGAGTGTTATCAACCAATCAAACTCGAGGCAGTTATAAATTTCAATTTATCAACACAGACAATCAAAAAATGGATACGTTAACTGTAAAAATTGATGACAGAATTCAACCAGTTCAACCGAAAGTTGCATTTCCAAAATTTATGTTTACTGTGCCAAAAATAGCACATAAGTGAATTTATATTTACGCATACATAGAAGAAGGTAAATTGATATAATTGCTAATTTCATGGGGCGTCATTTTTTATGACTCAATAAGTAATGATAGAAAATATGATGAGAACAGTTCGATTTACTAGCAACGTTCACGTGGCAGTTTCCACTGACGTAATACATACAACAATTATGGTGTGGTGACATATGGGTTTTTTAGATCATTCTACAAACAATATCATTCTTGATGCTGTATTAACTGATGTAGGTCGACAATTTTTAGCTCGAAATGACGGCAGTTTTTCTCTTCATAAATTTGCTTTGGGCGATGATGAAGTTAACTACAATGTTATTTTGAAATACGGAAGAACAGTTGGACGTGAAAAACTTGAGAAAAACACACCGATTTTTGAGGCTTTAACAAATCAAAGTCATTCTCAAAAATATAAATTGATCAGTGTATCTAATCCAAATTTACTACGATTACCTTCATTAAATCTATCTGGTGATGCAAACGTTGATGGTCTTACATCGACTGTAACGATTGGTCGAAATCAACAAAAAACTTCAACTGTTACTGTTGAACAAGTTATCAAAAACGAAACGTCAATTGATGTTGAATTACGCGATCAAACATTTGTTGTCGAAGTACCAAATCTTTTTATTCAAATTCTTCGTAATACACCAGAGAATATTGATGGTCAACAAAAAGCAACATATATCTTAACAAGATCACCATCTGAAAATGCATTTGGTGGATCATCAGTACAATTCACACTTTCAGTAAAGTCATTAACAGATGCATTATTTACTGTGTATGGAACTACTGCTAACAAATCTCGAATCAAGACTTATATTAAGATCACGGGCGTTCAATCGGGTGCGGTAAAAGATATTACTGTAATCATTGACAAAACACTCTAAAATTCAAATGACACGCAGTTCACGAATAGTATTAGGAAACTGATAAATGGCAATATTTAAAGAAATTCTTCCAGAAGATATCAAAACTGCACGCAGTTTTCTAAATCAACTTATTGATGTACTACAAGAAGATATTAGTGGTTCAGTTTCACGTCGTAAATATCAAGTATTTGTGACGGGTGGAATTGGCCCGGGAGTGACTAGTTCGTTGTTTCAAACGATCTATGATCAAGACTTTACACTACAAACCGCAAATCCAGTTTTTGATTTGACGTTGGGAATTCTTCCCGGCGGCTCAACTGCTGCCTCAAGTCAACTTGGTGTCGATTCAGCAAGTAAAGAATTGTTTCCATCAAGTTCATTAATGATGCGTGAAAAATTGGACATATATCGACAATTTTCTCAAGCATTATTGGGAGATTCTTCTCAGCAATTCAAAGCACCATTTGATTCTTCATCTGTATCTGATGGAATTGATGTTGCAATATTCATTGCTTTCAAACGATTATTTTCTCGTGATCAGATCAAACGAGAAACAATGGCAATGAGATTTTTCCAAACCGCATCAGCCTGCGTACTTGGTCCTACATCAAATACAACATTAGATGTTCCTCCTTTCCTTAATGGATTGGGTGATAACGGTGGACGTACAAATATCAATATGACGAGTCTTTCTGGATCAGCAATTTATACTGACATCGGCGCGTCAACTAATAAATTAACTGCATTCGGTGGACAAGTTGGTAATATCGTTGATAGTGCAAATACGAATCGAACAGTTGGATTGATGTTTTATGATCGTGGAATTATGGTACTTGATGCTGCAAAAGTTACATCAGGTTCACAATTCATGTCTGGTGCAATTGATGCAATGCATCCATTGGGACAGATCACATTGGGAGACAAGAAAACAGAAACAGCACATAAATCAAAATTCATTCCTGATTTCGTTGTATCTGCTTCGATTGACAATATCGTAGATCATATTGCTGCATGCAGATTTGGTTCTGGTTCTCAGTCGGCGATCACATTTCAAAATGTGACAAATATCAATAGCACTCTGATTTTCTGTCGAGCCTCTGCAGATGAATTCAACTATTCTGCAAATCCAACATTTACAGACACTGAGAATCGTATCGTTGTTATTGATGCGGGTCAAGAAGATACGCAACAGACTTTTACATTTATCACTAGCGTTGGATTGTATGATGCAAATGATAACTTGTTAGCTGTCGCAAAATTATCACGACCTGTTGAAAAATCACCAGAAAGAGATCTCACTTTAAGAATCCGTTTGGATTTTTGACGTTGCTAATCCCAAAATGGCGTATACTTATACTACATGCTAATAGAAATTATTGAAAGACGTTCTCCAACAACAAATCGTAAAAGTATAGTATACATTCTCGATTGTGATTTTTGCAAATCAAGAATTGAGGCATCAGCCTGTAGAATCAAACGATATCCAAATAGACATTTTTGTAATAGACAATGTATGGGTTCTCATAAACGTCAATTTCCTGAAACATGGCCCAATAATTCTGCCTCACGAATCACGCCTGAAGCTTGTAAAAAAGCAACTGAAACAAAAAGACGACGATGGGCTTCAGGAGAATTAAAACATTCATGGTTGGGTCGAAAACATTCAGAAGAAACAAAGAAACATCTTAGTGAAGTTTGTAGCAATGGTTTTCGCGCTGGCAAAAATAATGGAATGTTCGGTCGACGTCATTCTGACGATGCCAAAGCAAAGATGTCAGAATCAAAAAGTATGTTGATTCTTGATGGTAAATTTAGACCATATGGAAGTAATAAAAAAACAGGTTGGTATGAATCTTCTAAGACTGGTCGAAAGCATTGGTTCAGATCTTCTTGGGAGGAGACTGTCATGAATTATCTTGACAAAGATCCAAATGTTGTAACATGGAATTACGAATCAGTTCGTATACAATATTATTACAACAATAATAAACGTTGGCATATTCCAGATTTTGTTGTTACGTTCATGAATAACACGACTGAAATGTGGGAAGTTAAACCTTCACAATTTTTGCAAACAGAACGTGTCTGTCGAACATCTGAAGCAGGTAAAAAATATTGTGCAGAGAATAATATAAGTTTGTACAAGTTTATTACCGGCAATGAAATTCATGAATTGCAAGAAAAAATTGGATAACTATTATGTCAATTATACCCGTTAAACAAAGCGATTTAGAATCGTTTAACATAATAACAAATCCAATAAGACAATATTCGTCTTCTTCATTAACGGGTGTAACAGGTTCTGTTCATGTTTTTGCTAGAAGAAGTGACATTGAACGTAATATTTCTCCGTCTTCTGCATTTATTGAAATTACTAGAAATGATGCTGATCTAAATTCAGCACTTCAACAACTAACAATGAATGGACGAAATGCCGTTCAAGGAGATTTAGATTCGCAAGTAAAATTTCCAGGAATGTTGAGAGATTATCTTGAAAAAGTTGATAAACAAACTGTTTCTGCCAGAAAACAAAAAGCATTAGATATTATTCGTTTTCGTCCCGGTCCCAAATTTACGTCAAATACAATGCGTAAACTTGTTGTGAAAGATATTTTGATGCGTCACTATAAGACATCATATCCTTCAGCACATTGGGCATACACAAATTATAATAGTTTGAATTTTTTTACAGCATCTTCGTTATTGACTAGTTCTGCGTTGTTATATCCGAATATTGAAGGAGGACAATTCCACGAAGGATATGTTTCAGGAACATATTCATTAAGTGGATCATTTTCATTTGATTTTTATATCAATCCTCGATATCAAACAGATCAACCAAATGGATCATTCAAAGCTGGAACAATATTTCATTTATCTTCTAGTTATGCATTGTCATTAATCAGTGGCTCATCAAAAGATGAAAATGGAAAACCTGTCGGATTTAGATTACAGTTACAATTAAGTCATAGTGCAGATATACCACCTTCACTTGCAAAACCTGGAACATATCCCAAAGATTTAGTTTTTCAATCTGATGATAATGCGTTGATGTGGAATCGCTGGCATCATGTTGTTGTTAGATGGGGTACAAACTTAACAAATCAAGGCACGGGCAGTTTTAACGTTGATGGAAAAGATAAAGGATATTTCATTATCCCGTCAGGTACGATTACACCAAAAATATTTTCATTATCTTCATTTGCAAATCCTGACGTATTATGTGTTGGCAATTATTATGAAGGTAAGAATTTAGGAACATCAGCACAAGCATATTTCTTTTCAACAGATGTTTCAGACCGTGAAGGTCTTAATCAAATGATGGCAGATGCGGGTGGTGTAGATGCACCTTTGAAATATGAATTTACACATCCATTAAATGCAGAATTGCATGATCTAGCAATAAAAAGATATTATATGACTGATACAGATATTCAACAATCTGCATCAAAAGGTCCTTTATCAATTGATGATTGGACGGCATTTTATTTGCCCCCATTTTTTGTTGAAGATTCACCATTCAGAAAATTTGTTGGCACTCATGGTGGAATATTACAAACACCTTTTTTTGAAGTTGATGGAACAACTAGATCACCATTTAACGTAGCAATGTCTTTTGGTGTTGATGGTCATTACATTAACGTTGAAAATTATCTTCGTGATTTTGCATCAGATGTTTTTCCTAGAGCACATCATTTATCAGCTTCAGCAATTAACTACACGACACAAGCTCGTACAGCTAATGATTTTTTGTATGATCAACAATGTGTTCGTGCTAGAAATTTGTTAATTTTGCCTTGTGATGACGGATTATTTATTCCTTCATATGAATTACTTGCGTCAGAAAGTAACCGATCTAGAATGATTGGTGATGATAAAACTGAAGAACTAAGTTATGTGCATCTTGATAATTTGTTGTCAACATCATCATTACTGTTCGGAACAACATTTGAAGACGTTGAAGGAACATCAGCGGCAAGCTCACAACAATTCGTTGATGACAATATCGGATTCACACCAGAATCGCCTGGAAAACAAGCAGGACCTGCATACGTTGGTCATATACGAAAAGTTACGCAAGCACTTGCATCAGGAACATGGGTTGCAGGTGTTGAAGACGGAGCACCATTAACGATATATCAAAGAACTCGTGACCCTTCATCAAATGCAGTTACATTTTTTGATATAAGCAATCTGTATTATGGAATGAGAATCTTGCCAGGTTCGTTGGTGATTAATGATTCTGCAATCACTGGATCGAATGGGAAGGTTCACATTAGATTAAAAGATGACGGTTGGGGAAATATTTATCGCGCAGATTCATTTACATCATCTTCTACATGGAATTCAGTTGGAAATGTGTTTTATGATGAAGGGATTGTTGTCATAAAGAATCCTCATCTTTTCTTTTATGGAAAAGAAGGATTTGAAATGTCATTTCGAGGTGTTCAACGACTTCATACGCTGAAAATTGAAGTAATTGCTGCTCCAAATCACATTAACTCAAGTTCAAATCCAAACTTTAAGCAATTGCCTGCATCAGGATTTTCTACAGATAGTGATCCAAATTATGTGTATATCACGGGTCTTAATTTTCATGATCAAAATTTGAACATTGTTGCAAAAACTCAATTGGCACAACCCATTCTAAAGAGACACGGTGCCCGCATTTTGTTCAAGACGACGCTCGATTTTTGAATTGTTGATGCCAAACTCCATACACACATTTCATGCTTATAGAAATTAAAGACAATATTTGATGGCAGTTGTAAAAAAACCACGAAAGCGAAAACGAAAACGTCATTACATTACTGGAAGTTATGTGTCAATACGCTCGGGTCAGACGTTCAAATATCGATCGGGTTGGGAATTAAAATACATGGAACATTTGGATACCAATCCAGATGTTGTTTCGTGGTCTTATGAGTCATTTTTCATTGAATATCTTAGTAATGTAAAAACCGGCCGCATGCGAAAATATACACCTGATTTCAAAGTCGAATATAAAGACGGACACATAGAAATAATAGAAGTCAAACCTGTGTCTAGACTAAAGAATGTGAAAGTTGTAAAAAAAATCGCCGCAGCCAGAAATTGGTGTTACATTAACAATGTTCAATTCAAAATTATCACAGAAGTTGAATTGAAATGTTTATGACCAAAAACCTTTCAAAGCATTCATTTGAACCGGCGTTCATTGACACCAGTGACCCACGAAATATATAAAAAAATAAATGGTATGTCAATCCGTTCTATTTAATTATTTTACTCAAGTCATTTTAAGGATAATAGTCAAAACATGAATTTGAAAACGAACAATTACGTGTTGGGACTAGATGTGTCAACGTCAATTACGGGTGTGTGCTTGATAGATTGTGCTGTTGATCCCGACGGTCAAGGAAATAACATTATTGTTCTTGATCATATCACACTCAAAAAGTGTAACACGTTATGGGAAAAATCAGACATGATATCACATTATTTGCTCAATTTGAATAACAACGTAAATAACCTATGTGAAAAATCAAATGTTTTAATCGCAATAGAAGAACCATTGCTTGGATTTCGACAGGGAATGTCTTCTGCAGTGACGATAGCTGCACTTTTAAGATTCAATGGAATTGTTTCATATATTGCTAGAAACACATTCAAAACTGATCCACTTTATATTGCTTCATCTAGAGCAAGAAAGTTATGCGGTGTAAAATTACAGAAACCGAAAAATGCGCTGGGGAAAAGTCAAAAAGAACAAGTTTTCGATCATATGTCAAAAAATGATCTTTCATATGTGAAATGGCCTCAGACAATTACGCACAAAGATGTTCCATGGTCACGTGATGCAACAGATGCATATGTTATTGCTCGAGCTGCTTGTATTATGAACAAGTTGACTCCTAAATAAGATGATATAAATGTGCATAGTCTGACTGAAAAACTTAAGTTTTTTGAAAACGTATTTGGAAAAGGGAAGTTAGCTGCCAACGGTAAAAATTTTGGCGTTCGTTGTCCTATTTGTGCACCATCTGACGTTGCCAAAAGAAAACTTATAATTAGAGTCCTTGATGATGTTAATCATTGTTGGACTTGTGGGTGGAAGGCACACACTTTAGCACCATTGATTCGAAAATTTGGGTCAATGACACAATTCACAAAGTATTGTGAAGAGTTTGCACCGAAGAATTCAATATCGAGTAAAACGTATGATAATTTAGAACAAGATGTCAACGTAATCAAATTGCCTGATGATTTTCATTTGTTAACGTTAGCATCATCTGATGATCTAAATGTTAGAGCGGCGTGGATTTATTTGAAAAAGAGAAATGTAACACTTCGTGATGCGTGGTATTACAAATTTGGAATTTCAAATGAAATACGATGGAAACGACGAATTATCATGCCTTCATTTGACAAAGAAGGTGAATTGAATTATTATATCGCTCGTAACATTGACGAATATGATCGACGTCCCAAATATGACAATCCAGACAATGACAAACTACCAGTCATTTTTAATGAAATTAACATCAACTGGAAAAAGAAATTGGTGATTTGCGAAGGACCATTTGATTTGATAAAATGTGGTGATAACGCAGTTTGTTTGATGGGTTCAGATCTTAACGAAGAATCAAATTTATTTTCACAAATTATCATGAATAACACACCTGTTGCGCTAGCTTTAGATGCTGATATGTGGCAAACAAAAATTCCTAGAATTGCGAAAAAATTACAAGAGTATAATTGTGATGTGACATTGGTTGATGTCAGAGAATTTGGTGATCCAGGCAAGATGACTAAAAAGCAAATGCAAATAGCGATTAACAATGCTCAAGTTCCAACATGGGAAAGTTCATTTTTAGAAAAATTATCTAAGATGACAAATGTCAAATTGCGAATTAAATAGAATTCAAATACATACGCAGGATCATCGAATTTACAATTCAACTATCGATAAAACAGTTTAATTTGTACAAAACGATTGTAATATATTATCCTTAATATTAGAGTGATCAAAATAGCACATATTGCTGATATTCACTGGCGTGGTCTTTCGAGACATACGGAATATCGCACAGTTTTTCAAGCTTTTGTTGATGACGTAAAATCGCAAGGTATTGAACATATTTTTGTCGGTGGCGATATTTTCCATACAAAAACAACCGGATTAAGTCCTGAATATATTGATCAATTGACATGGTGGCTTAGAGCCATGGCAGATGTTGCAATAGTTCATTTAACATTGGGAAATCATGATGGGAACCTTGTCAATCTTTCTAGACAAGATGCAATTACGCCAATTGTTGAATCTCTTAGAGAACCTCGAATCAAACTCTATAAATCAAGCGGGATGTATGAATTTGTACCCGGATACGTGTGGTGTGTATTTAGTTTGTTTGACACAGAAAATTGGGATAAAGTAAAACCAATTCCGGGTAAGATTAACATTGCTTGTTATCATGGTTCAGTTTATGGCGCTAGCACTGATTCTGACTGGATTGTCGATGATGGTTTAACAGTTGAATTTTTTAAGGATTATGATTTCGCATTGTTGGGAGATATTCATAAATTTCAATTCTTAGATACAAGAGAGATTGAATTAGAAATTGATGAAGAAGATCTTTCAAAATATCCAAATGCAATAATTGTTGATTAATAACATTGAGAATTAGAAGAATTATATGAGCAAAAAAATTCGTATTCGTTATAAACAAGGTTGGATTGCCTATAGTGGTTCAACGTTGCAACAAAATTATTCTGAAGATTTAGTTCATGGATATTTGAAATGGCAGATTGAAAATCGTGATAAATTCAGTGTTGAATTTAAGGAACTGCCTAATCCGAAGCCATTTGTTACAATTGAGTGGGCAGGCAACGCGAGTAAAACGTATCAATTAGCATCAGTTTATCCCAAAGGTTCTCGATTTAGAATTAAATGTTACAATCATATTGTTCAACAAGAAGTTCAGTCATTATCATCGATGTTAAAAAATTCGATGAATGCTACAGAAGTCACTTTCAAGATTGATCAACAAATCAATAAAGAAACACTGCATGCTGGAACACAAACATTAATACGAGCAGATCTTCGTAATTGTGACGTGTTATTAAAATTGATTCGAAATTATCACCCAAATAATACGCACGTTGAAGAAGTTTGGACACGTGTTTCTGAGCAAGTTAAATCATATTTACAAGTTGTAATGCAAACAGAAGATTCAATTCGTAATGTGAAATGGTCAATACGAAGTTTGAAATTTGATAATATGTTTGCGTATGGTGAAGGAAATTCGATTAATTTTGATAATCTTAATGGAATTGTTGGCATCTTTGGACCAAATCGCGCAGGAAAATCATCAATAGTTGGAAGTGTTATGTATTTACTTTTCAATACCACAGATCGTGGTTCTATGAAAAATTTATATGTATGCAACATTCGAAAACCATTTTGTTATTCGCGAGCAATAGTTGACGTAAATGGAATTGATTATGTTTTCGAACGTCAAACAACGAAACATGAAAATCGTAAAGGTGTTCAACATGCAACAACCGCTCTAAACGTTTATAAAATCAACGAATTGGGAGAAGCTGTTGATTTAGCGGGTGAACAAAGAAATGACACAGAAAAAGTTATCAGAAGTCTTATTGGGAATTCAGATGATTTTTTGTTGACTAGTCTCGCGGCCCAAGGTGAGGTTAATCAGTTCATTGAACAAGGCTCTTCTAGACGTCGTCAAATCTTGTCAAGGTTTCTTGATTTAGACATTTTTGATAAGATGTATGAATTAGCAAAAAAGGACGTAAACAATACACAAGTCCAACTACGTACACTTCCAGATAATGATTGGAATTTGATTGCTGAGGAATTTAAGGAGAAACTCAAAAAGATATCTTTAGGAATTGATGAACGTACAATAACATCAAAAAATGCACTTGAACGTTTATCTGATCTTCGTGCTCAATTGGCTCGCCATGGCGACTTTACGCCAGTTAGCAAATCACAACTTGATACGCAAAAAAATCGTGTTATTACACTTGAACGTCAAGTATTGTCCTTGAAAACAAACGTTGATGATTTGTCTGATGAGATTGAAAAATTAACGAAAAAAGCGTCAACTATTGATTTGTTAAAAGAAGAACATGATTTGGTTGATCTTAAGAAAAAATATGATGCCTATCAAGCTCTAGAATCTAGTGTGAATACATTAAAGAATTCTTACGACAAAGAAGAGTTGTTGTTAAAACAACAAGAACGTTCACTTAAAATCTTAGATGAAGTTCCTTGTGGAGATTCATTTCCGAGTTGTAAATTTATTAAGGATGCACATATTGTCAAGCATGATATTGTGAATCAACGTGATCGTGTTTCAAAAGCATTGGTTCAGTTAGATAAAGCAATGTTATCATTGAACGAATTGAGAATTGAAGATTTTCGAAACAAAATTGATAAGATTCAAAAACTGCATGATCTTCATTCAAAACTAAAACTTGATATTTCGAATAAACATGTTGAATTGCTACGTCTTGAAACGCAACTAGTTACATTGAAAATTTCTTTTGATTCTGCAAAAACTCGTCTTAACGAAATAGAGGAAGCGTTAAAAAATGATGAGAATGTTGAAGTTGCGTCATTCAGATTAGAGATTGACAAATTATTGGTGACAATTTCTGATATTGATGCAGAAAAAATGCGATTGGCTTCGCAACACGGTAAAGTAATCTCTGATCTAGAGAAGGTCCAAAATCAAAAGAAAATCAGAGAAGAATTACTTCATGAGATGAAAGTGTATGAATTAATATCAAATGCTTTTTCTCGCAAAGGAATCCCTAGCGTTATTGTTACATCACAATTGCCTGTAATTAATGCCGAAATATCAAAAATCTTGACCGGCATTGTTGATTTCACTGTTGAACTTGAAGTTAATGAAGAATCTGATTCAATGGATGTTTTTATCAATTATAGTGATTCACGAAGAATTATTGAACTAGCGTCTGGCATGGAGAAAATGATTAGTTCTGTTGCAATCCGCGTTGCATTGATCAATATTTCAACATTGCCCAAAACCAATATGTTCATTTTAGATGAAGGATTTGGAGCACTTGATGATGCTGGTGTTGAATCTTGTAATCGTTTATTGATGTTGTTAAAAAGACATTTCAAAACAGTCATTGTGATTACACATATTGATGGTGTTAAGGATGCCGCTGATACGATTCTTGAAATTACAAAAAGCGAAAAGGATGCACGTGTAGTATATGATTGATGTATGACAATTGTGGGTGATAAACAAACATATTTTCGTAATCGTTATATAACAAAACATCGTTGTGGTTTTTTCGTTATTGTTCCTGAGGAAGCGGAACAAGCCATTCCTATTTGTTGTCCTGTTTGCACGACTATGATGCGAACAAAGGATGATGAATATGCATGGGCAAATTTTAATTGTTGTGATCGTTGTTCATTATCTTGGGCAGCTGCTCGTAGAAAAGAATGGAGCGAAGGTTGGCGCCCTGATCAACAATCGTTGTCACAAGAAATTGAACAACGACCTCCTATGGTTGTTAATCTTGAAATTGATTAATGTTCTTCAGTATATTTAGACCATACTTAGAACTAGAATTAAATCAGGAGTAACAGAATATGGCTGACAATAAAATTGACATTAATGCCTTAGGTCAGGCAATTGATACGTCTTGGGGACGCTCATCAACACCTAAGACTGCAAGTTATTCTGTGAAATTTTCATTGCAAGGCAATCAATTGATTGTGTCGTTTGCGGCAATTGTAAATTTTGGAACAGAAAAAGAAATGATTGTTATGAAACGTGCATATGCAGAAGAGTCTGTTGCCGTTATTAACAGTGTTTTGAAAAAAGTAAAAGCAACATATAAAGAAATTTCAGGCGGCACGTTAAAAACTCGTGAAGTATTAACGTCAGACGCACTCGAGATTATTGGATTTGGTGTTCACAATCCAAAGCGCACGGCATATTATCGTCGAAAAACAACATTTGAGTTTTGATGTACAATTGTCATTATGTTGACTATAGGACCCGCAAGTAAAAGCGAACAAATTAAAGAGATATTGAAGTGTGGCAAAGATTCGGTATATTTTATTCGTACATATGCCAGGATTCAACATCCCAAAGACGGATTAATCCCATTTAAGACGTTTCCTTTTCAAGATGATTGTCTCAAATCATTTGAAGAAAATCGTTTTAACATAATCCTGAAATCCAGACAATTGGGATTAACGACTATCACAGCTGCATACGCAGTATGGTATGCTTTATTCAAAAAGGATAAAAATATCTTAGTTATTGCAACCAAATTGCAAACAGCTATGGGTTTTATCAAAAAGGTAAAATGCATTTTGGAAGGATTACCAAAATGGTTGATGTTAACAAAATATGATGCAACAAAACAATCGATTACATTTGCAAATGGTTCAACGATAACAGCAATACCAACATCACCAGATGCCGGTCGTTCTGAAGCGTTGTCGTTATTGATTGTGGACGAGTGTGTTGGTGGAGATACACGTGTTGAAGTTCGTGACACAATTACTGGTGAAGAGATATCAGTAACAATGCAACAATTACAAATTTTGCTTCAACAAGATCAACAAAACGTAAGCCATATAATTATAGAGGATGAAGAAGATATGGACAAAAACAATAGCGCTAGATTTGTTAAAGAGTTTTAATTCTGGTCATCGTTCTAGAATGTATAGTGATAATATTGCATGGTATGAACGACATAATTTGATAGATTTAAGGGATTTCATATTTGATGAAACATTATTTTTAAATGATTTTGATGTTAACTATGCATATAGATTATTTTGTTTTCGCTTAGGAATTACTGAAGCTCCTTTGTGTAAATTTTGTAAATTACGTTTATGTAAGCGCAACGCTGGTTTGGTAACGTTTTATAAAACGTGTGGTGATAGAATATGTCTTTCGCAATTAAAAAAACAAACTTCTAAAGAAACATACAAAGCAATGTCATTTGAAAAACGTATTATTCGTGCTAGCAAAATTGGCAAAGCTAACAGTGGATCTTTAGAATCAAAGTATGACGAACAAAAAGTAATTGAAATAAAAAGAAATATAAGTAACGCTTCGAAAGGTCGATTAAGAACAGAAGAAACGAAGCAAAAACACAAAAATTCCTTAAAAGAAAGAAAGTTAAAATTAAAAGAGTTAGGACAACCATGGCATTCTATTGAGACAATAGAAAAAATACGCGCATCTAATATTTCTACACATTCTCATCCTGATTATGAGATAATTCACGCGGCTGGTCGTGCCAAAGCACGTATTTCTCAATCAATTACAATGAAAAATAAAATATTGAACGGCGAATTCACACCATCTTCAAATTATAATCGTGCGTCTAGAGTTATTGTAACGATAAATGGAAAGAAAAATTCATTTAGAAGTAGTTGGGAAGCTGCATATTTTTGTGTAATGCACGATCAAGGTATTGAACTACGATATGAATTAATAAGAATTCCTTATCATTATAACGACAATGAATTTGTATACATAGTTGATTTTGTAACTAACGATGGCAATCTTGTTGAAATAAAACCAAAATCTAGATGTTCTTTTCCAAAAGAGATATCAAAATTTGAAGCCGCCCGTAATTGGTGTATACAACGTAATAAAATTTTTCATATAATAGATGAATCGTGGTTCATGGAAAATTCACAATCGATTGTAAAATCGACAATCATAAATAATCATCCAGAGATCATCAACAAATTAAAAGGGTTGTTAAATGTATGTTCATAATTTTCGATATCAAGTAAAAACACCTTCTGGATGGAAGGATTTTAGTGGTATCAAATCATCACTCAGAGACGACGTTGTCAAATTAAAGACAACAACATCTGAGACTATCACAACTCCCGAACACAAAGTCAAGTTATCAAATGGTGATATCAAAGTTGTACGTGATTTAATTTGCGATGATGAATTATCTGAAGATATAAAAGTATGTGACGTTACGTTAAGTCATAAACAAACAACAGTATATGATTTGATTAATGTTGATGAAGTTCATGAATATTGTACAAATGGATTTGTAAGTAAAAATTGCGCGTTTATTCGAGATTTTGAAGACATATATACAGGACTTTATCCTACAATTTCAGCAGGAGGATCTGCAATTCTTATATCAACACCAAATGGTGTTGGTGGAATGTATTACAAACTATGGACAGACGCTGTATTAGGTCTCAATAATTTTAAGACTATAAATTTGCCATGGCATGTTCACCCAGAACATAATCAAAAATGGTTTGATTCTGAAACTAAAGGTTTAGGCAAGCAAAAAATTGCGCAGGAATTTTTGTGCATAGGTGCAGGTGCTCGTGTTATAACACCAGAAGGTTATTCTTTTATTGAAAATCTTCAGATTGGTGATACTGTTATGACTGCGAAAGGCAGATTTATGCCTGTCACAAATGTTCGTTCTAGATTGGTGGCTGAAGATGAAAAAGTTTATTCAGTCAATTCGCCGGTAAATAGAAAAAATACAGTTGTAATGACTGGCGAACATCCAATTCAATCGTATAGATTATGGGCAAATGGTGAAAGTACTTTTTCGGCACTTGAGCGAAATTTTGATCTTAAACCCATATGGTTAAATGTTGAAAAATATTTTGAAAAACGAAAAACGACAGATAGAATACTTGGTGTATTGTCACCACAATTGTCAAGTGATTGTATCAGAAATGAATTACGACAAATTGATTTGTCTACATTGATTGATTCTATTGACGTAACAAATGAAACATGTCGATATCATAAACAGTGTGGGAAAACAAAAAGATATGTATCTGTTGATTATGATTTAGGCAAATTTATTGGATTATATCTTGCCGAAGGTTGCTCGAAACGAAATGGAATCGATTTGGGATTTCATATTGATGAATTGAATACGCATGCAGAATGGTGTTCAAATTTTATTCAAAGTTTGGGAGGAAGAGTTACAGTACTACCTGATAAGACATATAACAGTTGTAGATTATGGACATATAATCAACATATCGCAGCGTTGGTTAAATTCTTTATCGACGGCAAATATGCTCATGAAAAAACGTTGAATATGGATCGTGTACTATCAACCAATCCAGAATTTATTAAAGGATTATTGATTGGTCATTATTTGGGTGATGGAAATCATGCACATGTTAAAAAATTTAGTGTTTTTAGCACGTCATCAAAATTGATATATCAATTACGTACGCTTAATTCACATTTCGGTCTTCTTCCAAGAATTGGTCACATTGATCATAATTCAAAAAATAGTTTGCATCATGATACGTGGTATCTCGAATTTCAAGCATTAGATAAGACTTACGAAGACCTGTTAAAGTCGGGCCAACTTGTTAAATCTCAATCTAGAATTAGAAGATTTGATTCAAAATTTGTGGGTGCTTTAAGAGTTAATGATGTTACAGAATTAGCATCGCGTGATGGTGGTTTAACTGTTTATGATATTGAAGTTGCTGAAGATCATTCATTTGTTGTTGAATCAATTGTTGTTCATAATTGCGATTTTATTTCATCTGGTGATACATTTTTGCAGCCAGAGGAAATGGATTATTTAAGATCAATGATCGATACGCCAATTAAAAAGGAAGGTCCAGCACATGGTGTTTGGATATGGGCTGATCCAAAACCCGGAAAAAAATATGTCATTTCATCTGACGTTGCTCGAGGCGATGGCAGTGACTTTTCAACATTTCATATAATTGATTATGAAAATTGTGAAGTTGTTGCAGAGTATATGGGAAAAATCCCACCCGACAAATTGGCTGATCTATTATTAACGTATGGAACGATTTACAACACAGCGTTGTTATGTCCTGAACGTAATACGTTTGGATATTTTACTTGTGTAAAATTGCGGGATGCAAAATACAAACGTTTATATCATCGTGAAGCAACAGGTGACGTATATGATTACGTATCAAATGATCTCGAAGCAGTTCCTGGATTTGAGACACAAGCAAATACTCGCCCGCAAATCTTGACAAAACTTGAAGAATTAATTCGTAACAAAATTCTTAAAATACATTCACAACGATTTTATGATCAGATGCAAGCGTTTATCTGGAGTGGGTCAAAGGCTCAAGCTTCTCGTGACGCTCATGATGATTTAATCATAGGATTGGCGATCGGAACATGGTTAACAAATGGTGTAAAGAATACCTCTGAACAAGGTAGTGATATTGCAATTGCGATGCTTAAAGCAATAAGTGTATCTCGCCGTGATCAATCAGAAATGCCGGGAAATGCAAATTCTGTTCAACCGTTAATAAATCCAGCAATCAGAGGCGTAAATCCTTATAACGTTCATAAACCTAACAATTCAGAAAATATTCGTATAGGCAATGTTAATGATTATCGATGGCTTTTGAAATAACGTTGATATTTAGTTCATAGAAAAGGGTTTTATAATGAGCAATCGCACTAAAATTAGTTTACCTCATCTTCAAAATATCATTGTTGAAGAAATCAAATCATTTGTGAGTGAACAAGTTGATCATCAATCAATTCGTGATGTTGTTAACGGTGCTAGTAAATTGTTAGCTGCTGTTGAAGATTTTGAGGAAAATGCAAGTCAATCAATGACAAATGCTGTTACGCCGCATCTTGCAGAGATTAAAAAAGTTCTAGAAAATATGGTTAGCATTCCCGGGTCTTATGTGGAAAAGAAAAATACACTCAAAAAGGTATCACTAAAGCCCTCGAAGCCTGGTAAGAATAAACTAGTTTAATTCTATATTGTTTCACCTATACGAATAGGTTGATAATTGTATTATGTTCTCTAATTGAAGGTATAGCCTCAAATAGGCTAGCAAAGAAAAATGACAAAAAAAGAAGAACCTCAAAGCCTTTTTCGACGATTAACTCGCTTGTTTCGAAGCGGACCGGTCATCAAAAAGAAGATTAAAACAGCTGATACAACAATAGTCCACGCAGATAAAACAAAATCTTCTGGTGCTCTTCTTTTTCAAAAGTCACTTTCACCAACTTATGCGACTATCACTGCTAATGCTTACAATCTGTCAGAAAGGTTAATGCGTTATCAGGATTATCAAGAGATGGAATACAGCTTGGGCGGAGATACTCTCATTCCGACCACAAATGGTTATATAACACTTAGTGAATTAGCTAAAAAGTGTGAAGAGAATGGGCCAAATTATACTTTTATTGTTTACGCTTATGATCATAACAAAAAACAAATTGTTCCCGCGTTAGGAAAACAAGCACGTCAAACGTGTGTTGATCATGCATGGAAAATAACATTTGATTCTGGAAAGAGCATTATAGCTAGTCCAGAACATCGTTTAATGTTAAGAGATGGAACGTATCGTAGAACTGAGGATTTGAAACCCGGCGATGCGATGATGCCATTTTATCGCAAAGATTTATTTCATGGTTCTGTCGAAGGAACAAAAGGTTATTCATGGATTTATACCATGAATGATAAGTTTCGTGGTTGGACTAAAGAACATCAATTGATTGCACAATGGGTTTCAGGACGTGAATTAACTGATGACGAATGTGTTCATCATATTAATTTTGACAAAACTGACAATCGACCTGAGAATTTAATGATCATGACAATTTCTGATCATAATTCTTATCATACTGCAATTAATAATGGTGTGAAATGGGCACCCGAAAATCATGAATGGATTGAACAGTTCAAAAAGAATCATGCTTCATGGATGCGTGATAATGCACCAACACGACGCAGAGATATAACGTTTCCTAGATTATTGGAGATCGCTGAACGTGTTGGATTTAACATGTCAACAATTACATCTACACTTGATATCACATCAAATCTGGTATTAGAACGTTTGGTTGCGAATGGATTTTCAAATTTTGAACAATTTGCAAATGCATATGAATCTGGTCAATCATCAACATTGTTAGAAAATAATCAACCTGGATTATTGACACGTGATCTTTCTGTTGAATTGATTAAAAATCATATCACAAAATTAGATACGAAACAATCATTATGTGTGAAACTCGGGTGCACTGTTAATGTGCTTGACAAGTTTTTCAATCGTAGAGCGAATGTTTCATGGAAACAATTTCGTTCTGATTTGGGATTTGGCGAAGAGTCAGATTCAACAACAATTACAGGTCGTCCAAAAGGTTCAACAAATGGTGATCTGACTTTCAAACAAATTTGTGATGCATATGAGAAAGGTTTAACACTTCCTCGTTTGACAGAAAAATTGGGTACAAACAAAAACACAATTATTTCTAGATTAGCACAAAATGGTTATAAGAAATTTAGCGAATTTTCTTCTCAATATGAGAATCATAAAGTCGTATCTGTTGAATATGTCGGTGAAATGCCACTTTATGATTTGACTGTTGACGGATACAAGAACTTTGCAACTGATTCAATTATCTCACACAATACACCAGAGATCGCAGCAGCACTTGACATATATTCTGACGAATGCTGCGCACAAGACGATAAAGGTCAAATTCTTCATGTATATTCAGATAATGAGAAAATAAAAGAAGTGCTCGAAGATTTGTTCCATAACACATTGAATACAGAATTCAATCTTCGTTCTTGGGCTAGAAATATTGTAAAATATGGTGATTTTTTTCTGTACTCTAACGTCAGCCCAGAATATGGTGTTGTCTCAGCATTCCCGGTGCCGGTAAATGAAATTGAACGTGAAGAAGGATATGATCATGATGATCCATTCGCAGTTCGATATCGTTGGGTTTCACTCGGAAATCGAGTATTAGAAAATTGGGAAATAATACATTTCAGACTATTAGGAAATGATATGTTCTTGCCTTATGGTTCATCTGTTATTGAACCTGCAAGAAGAATCTGGCGTCAATTGATTCTTATCGAAGATGCAATGTTGGTGTATCGAGTTGTCAGAGCTCCAGAACGTCGTGTATTCTATATCGATGTTGCAAATATCCCTGCAGCCGATATACCGTTATACATGGAAGAGCAACGAAAGAATCTAAGATCAAATCAAATCGTTGATAAACAAAGTGGTCGAGTAGACCTTCGATATAATCCTATGCCGGTGCATAAAGATACACCAGTTCCATTATTAGATGGCACAACGGTGACAATAGAAGCGCTTTCAAATAAAATGAAAGATAATCCTAATTGGATTCCTTGGGTTTATTCGGTGCAAGATAACACACAAAAAATTGTTCCTGGGAAGATTATTTGGTGTGGTAAAAATTACACTGCTAAAAAATTGGTCAAAGTTTATTTTGACGATCAAAGTTATGTGATAACTGCTCCCGAACATCCATTTGTAATGCGTGATGGATCTAATAAAAGAGCTGACGAATTATTCGAAGGTGATAGTGTAATGTCTGCTTATCGTGATATAACGTTAAGAGGATATGAAAGAATTGTTGAACCAAATGGCGATGAATGTTTAACACATGCGATCGTCGCGAGGGACGTTTATAAAAATAAATGGGATTCAACTGAGTCTAGAACAGTTCATCATAAACATCCTGAAAATGGCGCATCAAATAAATTAAATAATTCTCCCGAAAATTTAGAAGTTATGAATTTTTGGGAACATCGAAAATATCATTCTGATCATTGTAATCTTACATTAAATAGACCAGAGTTGTTGATTGAACGACGAATTCAACTGATTAAATACAATCAATCAACTGAAAAAAGAGAGAAAACATCCGAAACAAATAAAGCACGTAATTCAGTTGCTGCCATGGCAGACTACAATGGTTCAGAATTACATAAATCACATAACGAAATTAGAAAGCAAGCGCAACATAAAAGTTGGGAATCAAGTAAAGAAATTCGTTCTGAAAAATTGCAATGGATCATTCCTAATGAAGTTGTTTCATTTGTATTTGATGTTGTGAAAAATAATCATAAAATTTGTCGTGAAGATTTATCGCAATGTATTCGATCAAATTCAAAAATATTTGAATTATTGAAGGTTGCAAATTCTTCCAATAAAAGAAATGTATCAAAATTTCATGTTAACGCAATTGTTTCAAAATTGCATCGTATGGGTATTATTGATAATGTAAATTTCAAAGATTTTCGAAAATACGCAATTGAAAATCCTTCACCTGTAAATCATCAAGTTCTTAAAATTGAACATATTGATAATGCAAATGACGATGTTTATTGTATGACAATCGTTGGTTATAATAACGAAGATGATAGACATAATTTTGCCGTTAACGGCATTGGTGGTGATGAAAAGAATATAAAATCTCTTATATTCGTGAGGAATTCGTGTGACGAAGATTATTTTATCCCTGTAAGAGGAAGTGAAACAGGAACAAGAATTGATACTCTCGCCGGTGGCCAAAATACAGCTGCCGTAGAAGACGTTGCATATATTCAAAAGAAATTATTTGCCGCACTCAAGATCCCTAGGGCATATCTCGGTTATGACGAACAGCTATGCCTGGGAAAAACTGAACAAATTCAACTACTTGACGGAACAACGCCAACAATCGCTGAACTAGCACAACGAAAATTAGACGGTAAATTGGAAGATGTTTGGGTTTGGTCAGTCAATGAAAAAGGAGAACCTGTTCCTGGACATCTTGTTGATGCTTGGGAAACAAAGAAGGTTAATGAAATATACGAAGTCACACTAGACAATGGACATGTTGTTAGATGTACCAGTAATCACCCGTTCATGCTTCGCGATGGCACTTATCAGCGCGCCGACGAACTAAAAGAAGGTGTAAGCCTGATGCCAGTGTATCGTAAACTTTCTTCTAAGTCTGAAAAAGATTTCCAAAACGGATATGAAAAAGTTTGGTGTAATTACAAACAAAAATGGTTATATGCACATCGAGTTGTTGCTGAACAGACACATATTCAAAAACATCAATCTGCTATCGACGAAAAACGATATGTTATCCATCATGTTAACTTTAACAAAATTAATAATTCTCCTAAAAATCTCTTAAAAATGGGCAGAACTGCTCATGTTTTGTATCATAGCGAGATTGGTAATAACCTTTTGTCTGAAGAATCTCGAGACAAATTAAGAGTTGTTATGAAGACGCCAAAATATAGAAAAACACTAAGTGATAGTTGCTCAAAAGCATGGAAAAATGATGATGGTTCACGTAGTGCTTTGGTTTCTCTTAGCAATACTAAACATAAACGTTCTACAATCACAGAAGAACAATTAAAGCATATTGCAACTAAATCCACTTCAACTTCAGAATTTTTTGATAATGTAACTGAACAGTTAAATATTGGAAGAACTTGTATTTACCATATTATTCAACGAGCTGGACATAATCCGAAAGCATGGTTACATACAAATGTTTCACAGCCTCTTGGTTGTTCTTTTGAAGAATTTGTAGATTATTGTAGAAAATACAACATTAAATCTGCTCGGATTTTTCGTAGACATCCAAGACCCAAAGATTTGCCTGTCAATTTCAAACAAATTCGTGGATTACTTTTAACAAATGGTTGCCCAACATGGTCATCTTTTGTTAAAAAACACTTATTATTTAATTTCAAGGTATCAAATGTCAAAAAGGTTCTTTTAGAGACGTCCGAGCCGGTTTATGATGTTACAGTTGAAGGTTATCATAATTTTGGAATTTGTGTAAGTAACAATCAAGGAGATATCTCACAATTAATACAAGTTCATAACTCCTCAAAAGCAACTCTTGCTGCTGAAGATATTCGTTTCTCACGTACGATCGCAGTTATTCAAAAAACAATAATAGCAGAGTTAAACAAATTAGCAATTATTCATTTGTTTGCTCACGGTTTTTCTGATGATGAGTTGCAAAATTTTACTCTACGTTTGTCTAATCCTTCAACGATTGCTCAACAACAAAAACTTGAGTTATGGCGCGCTAAATTTGAAATCGCAGGAAGTGCTCCTGAAGGTTTTGTTAACAGGAATTTCGTTCGTAAAGAAATCTGGGGGCTTAATGATAATGAATGTCGACAAATTGACGAGGCCCGACTAAAAGATAAAATGGTCGATTCTGCGATTGAATCAGCACAAGCTGCTGATGATTCAGAAGCTGCTGGCAGTGATGATGATATCTTTGGCGGTGATGATGAATCTAAACCGGCCGATACGAGTGGAGATGACAAACAAGATGAACTTCCACCTGAAGAAAATGCCAGTGAAGAGCCTGAAGAAGAACAATCATCAGATGTTGAACTTTTAACATCGTCTGATAATATCGATGATGAAGAATCATTTGATTTAAAGATAACGAATCTTAAAAATGTCGAAGTTCCAGTCAAAGCTAAAAATCAATTGACTCGTGCTCTTTACAATCGATCTCGTGTTAGACATCATGGAGCATCAAAAACTCATATGCCTGATTTCAACAAGATGATGTCAAATGATAATCGTTCAATGCAAGATCCATTTGATAACGATTGGATCAAAGCTGTTGTTAGCAATCCTTTTGGTGAATCTAAAGATGTATTCGTGAAACCAAGATTATCATCTGATATGTCTTCGATGTTGCAAAAATGGAGTCAGAAACACGGATTATCATCTTCTGCTAAACAAGATATTCTACAAGAATCAAAGAATAATCATGATGAAGATGTTGATATCGAATTAAATCAACAAAAAGATGTATTTATTTTCGATAAGGATGATGACGAATGAAACTAAATTTTATTTTTTCAGTTGTTGTCACTCTACTTAAATGATTTTTTCTATATATGATTATGTTGAAAATTCGACAAAAAATGCGAAAGGACTCTGACCCAAATGTCTAAGTCAAGCTCACACAATAAAAAGAGAAACGCCGGCTTACTTTATGAATTTCTTGTTCGAACAATTTCATGTGCATTAGTTGAAGGTGACAAAAAGAAATCATCAACATCACTTAAAATTTTGAGAAGATATTTCAAACCCGGGTCAGAGTTATATAAAGAGTTTCGTTTGATTAACGCCTTGATCAAAACAACTGTGTCTTCTGAGACTGTTGCTGCATCAATTTTGGGAGAAGCAAAATCTGCGGCGCGATCTTATGATTTGTCAACGCTTGATCGTGAAAAATCACTGTTGATTAAGCATATCAATCATTCATTAAATGATGAAAATTTTTATGATCAACAAGTCAATGAATATCGAATGTATGCAACTGTTCAAACATTGCTTAATGACTGGCGAGCAACGAACAAAGATTTACAACGAATGGCTTCATATGAAGATCAATTGGTTCAATGGTTGACAACACCAAAAGATAAACCAGCTGACGTTATCATCAATGAAGAATCACCAGGAACATCACGTTTGTTGATGAAGGTAATGACGAAAAAGTTGAATGAAAAATATTCCGGAATTCTTAACGAGGATCAACGATCTCTTGTGAAAACGTATGTATTTTCAGCAGCTTCAGAAGACTCGTCAATTATCAAGAAAAAATTGACAGAAATCAAAGATAATCTTTTTGAAAAAATGGCATCATATGCACGTCAAAATATTAATAACAAGTATGTTACTAGCAAATTAAACGATGTTCGAGATCAACTTATGTCTGAAAATTTTGAACATATTGATGACGAAACAGTGACTCGCTTTATGTTATATACGAAGCTAAGCACTGAATTGGACAGTAAGGAATAAAGTCATGAGTGATCAAAGACTATTGAATACGTATGATGTTTTTGAATATAAGACAATCATAGAAGATCGACCGCCCATTTTGAAAGAAGTGAATGGAAAAGAAGTTGAAGTTCCGGGTGGCAAAAAAGTTTTGATGAAAGGAATCTTGCAAAAAGCAGATACGCTTAATCAAAATGGAAGAATATATCCGATTCATATTCTTGAGCGCGAAGTTCGAAATTATCAGAAATTCATAATTGAAAATAGGGCCCTCGGGGAAATAGATCATCCAGATTGCGTCGGAGAAGGATATTTTTGGCTTTCTGAAACTGGATGGTGTCCTATTGAAGATGTTAAACCGGGAATGAAAGCTGCAACTATTGATGAAAAAGGAAATTTGGTATATCAATTAGTTGAACGAGGTGTTCATCAACCATATGTTGGTCACATGATTAGCATAACAAATAAAAAAGGAACAATCAATCAATTATTGACACCCAATCATCGAATTTTATTATGGGATAGAAATAATAAACCTTATTACATCACTGCAAAAGAATTTCACGAAGGTGTTCAGCGTAAAGACAGTCATATATCACATTCATGTTTTAAGCGATCAGCAAATTGGTATGGAAATGATCAAAAAACAATTGAAGTCGCTGGCCACGTTATAAATGCTGAATTATGGGCAGCATTTTTGGGAATATATTTGGCAGAAGGTCATTCAAATGGCATTATGTCAGGTGTTGAGAAACGCAGACCTTCTCATCGTGGTATTTGTATTTCTCAAAAAAAATCAGACACTCGCGATCGTATTAAACAATTGTTAGATCAATTACCTTGGAAAGTAAAAGAAATCAATCAAGGATACACAATTCATGACAATAAATTGTATTCTCACTTATTTGCTCTTGGTTCATCACACACAAAATATATTCCTCAATATGCTAAAAATTGGTCTCCTCGATTATTAAAAGTTATGCTTGAGTGGATGCTTCTTGGCGATGGTCGTAATCGATATGGGTACAAAAAAGAATGTATTATTTCAGAATATTGTACAACATCTAATAAACTTGCAGAAGATACACAAGAAATCATGTTCAAATTAGGATATGGTGCAACAATTCATACGTATCAACCACAAGATAGAAAATCACCAGATTACAAATCTACTGGTAGAATGATATTAACAGAAAATTCAGCACCGATGAATATTGTATATCAACATTCATCACAAACTATTTCATCTGATACTAGATTTGTCAAGACAGAATTAGTTAATTATGATGGGACTGTTCATTGTATGACAACACCTAATGGTAATTGGTTAGCGAAATCACCTTCTGGTCAAATGTTCTGGACGGGAAATTCGTCGGTCGTAAATCTAAAAAATGTTTCACATATCATTAGAGAAGCACATCTTGAAAGCGGAACTGTTGTTGGAACTGTTGAGGTTTTAGACACACCATCAGGAAAAATTCTTCAATCATTGGTTGAATCGGGCGTTAAATTGGGAATATCATCTCGAGGCGTTGGTTCAACAAGAAAACAAGGCGATTATTACGTTGTTCAAGACGATTTTCAGTTAATCTGTTGGGACTATGTTTCTGAACCAAGTACACCAGGTGCTTTCATGATTCCTGAAGGTCGAAGATTGTCAGAAGGCGAAGTCGATCGAATATTTAACAAAAGTGATCGAATTGATCGAGTTCTAAATGATATCTTATCAAATAAGAGGTAATACAAATGGGTCTTAATAATCCACAAGGTGGACTAGGTTATGCAGCAGAATTTCAATCATCCGCTCTTCCTTTCGTAACAGCTTCCGTTGCACCTGCCGTCGCATCAGGATTACTTCGAGTTGATTTTCCTAAAGTTAGCAGATTTATTAGCGTATCAAATCTTGCCTCGGCGGGAAGTAAACTTCGACTTGGATTTACAAGAAATGGTATGGTAACACCAAATAACAATTATTTTGTTATCGATGGTGGACAACAATCTACGTTCGAACTACGCGTAACTAGCATTTATTTGGGTGGCACATCAGGATCGATTGAATTTAGTTTATGTGCCGGCTTGACAAATATCGATGCAAGACAAATGCCAATATTGTCTGGAACACTTGATAGTGGTGCTACTGGATGGTTAGGTGTTGGTTGATCCAAGTACACAGAATGACCCAGGAAAATCTTTCATAAATATAAAAGGATTATCTAATGACAGATAATAAAATATCTAGATCAAAATTAAAAGCGATTATCAAAGAGTGTCTTGTTGAGATATTACAAGAAGGATTGAGTGTTAATGCTAGCACGTCTTTTGATCAAAAATCTGACGTCAGATCACCTGTGACTGAATCATTTAAACATGCGTTATCTAGAAATACTCGTAATTTACCTCCACCAAATCAATCACCAAGAAGAGTATCTCCTCTCGATATGCCAGCCACAGTCAAAAATAACAATAGACAAAATGATTCATTGATCAACGCAGTTAAAATGCAGGCTGGCGGTAACAAAATTATGGAAGGCATTTTGGCAGACACGGCAATGACAACATTACAAGCACAACTCGCTGGTGAAGGAGCTTCAGTTTCCGCAGCAGGACCGAGACCGTCAATTTCACAAAATGAACAATTTTCTGGTGATCCTGCCGATGTTTTTGGTGAAGAAGTAGCGTCGAAATGGGCTAGTTTGGCCTTTATGGATTCTACGCATAAGAAGAACATGTAATTGACAACAACAGCCTATTTAGATGTGTAACACTGCATAAAATACAGGAGAAACAAAAATGAAATTATCGTCAACATTGCTAAAGCGAATCATTCAAGAAGAGATCAGTAAATTTGGTGACATGGAATCAACCGAAGATCGTGCCAAAGATACAGATGAAGTTGACCCTGATGGTCATGATGACGTGTTAGCAAAGAAAATTGATTATGCAAAAGCGTTGAAAATTGAAGAGGCCCGACTTCGTAAGCGCCTTGCTCAAGTTTCTGAAAATAGATTACGCGTCTTAAAATCTATTCAACGTAATATTTGATTTTAGGAGAATTCTCATGGCAGGCAAAGGCAAATACACAACTTATAACTCACCAGCTTCACCAAGAAAGACGTTTTTTGAAAATCTCTTTAAGGGCTCACCTTTTGCTGGATTTGATCAGACAACTGCCATAGATCCTTCTAAAGATGGTTCGCCTGTTAAAATGGGCAATGATATTCTTCGAGGAAAAAACTTTGCTGGTGATTCTGCATCTGGGGGCGGTGTAGCACATACAGCAAAAGATGGTGTTGTTGACACAGGTGATCCTTCACTTGGAAAAGTCGATCTTACATTTGGAGCAGGTGGAGATGCAACATTGTCTCCTCCAAATACTCATGAAGGAAAAGACGTTGTCTGGACAAAAGCAGGCGATCCTTCTAATTCATACGTTCCAGATATTTCTTCACCTGGGCCTGGAAAAACAGAAGGTACAGACAAAACAACGAATCCAAATATCAAAACAACTGATATTAAAGAACATTTTGTTGATTTGCTCTCACCTTCAGATGCAGGCAAAAAGCTTTACGACTCAAATACTTTAGGTGGTTCGTCAACACTGGGTAAATCAGTTACTTAATAATTGACGATATTGAATATATTTAACTTCAAGCTCATGGGGAAATGGTAGTAGTATGTCAAAACAACTTTACGAAGAGGCACTAGCAGATGCCAGGCAATTAAAAGAAGTTGCTGAAGATAATGCTAAGCGTGCTCTTGTTGAGGCAGTGACTCCTCGTATACGTGAAATGATTGAAAACGAACTCCTTCGTGAGTTTTACGAGTCAGAAGATAAACTTGATCAAAGTGAAACAGACGATTCTGATGTTTTAACAGACGTTGAACTTCAAGATGAAACTGGAACTGATTTTGATTCTGGTTCAAATCTAGTAGATGATTCAGCTCAGGCAATATCAGTTCCTGATGCAGAAGGAAAAGTAACACTTGATTTGGACGCAATGAATATTGATGATGCTGGAACGAGCGTCGATGCACCAATGTTCGGCACAAAAAACAATGATGATGAATATGAAATCAATTTTGAATCAATCTCGAAATTGATGCCAATCATTAAGTCATCTAAATTTGATGCTAAAAATGAGTTTGAAACAAGTGTAAGACGATTTGGTGAACAACTACAAACATTCAAGGCGGCTAGCAAAATCGTCAAGGAGTCTCGTGGTTATTCAAATCAAATCAATCGTATGATTTCAAATGTAGAGAATATGTATGATTATGTGCAAGAATCAATATCTGATTCGACAAAAAAGAATTTATACGAAACAATATTAGAAATGTACTTCAAAGAATTAAACAAGCTCCAGGAGCGAAAGATGTCTAAGAAAAGCCTCAAAGATTTGTTAAACGAAGGTGATGTGACGTTAAAGCTCACAGGTCTTCCAGATGATGTTGATCTAGATTCTGTCGGCGTCGACCTTGTGTCAGGCGAAGATGGTGTTGAAGATTCAGATGATCTAGATCTAGATCTTGACTCTGATGATGCAGAATCACAAGATGATGGAAACGAAGACGAAGATGAAGATGAATCAGATTCAGGTGGTGATGATGATTTAGACTTGGATCTAGATTCTGATTCACAAGATGATGATGATCAAGTCGGCGAGTCTAATCAATTGAGTGATAACACGATGGTCGAGATTGACGAGGGAATGCTTCGTAGAGAAATTTCTCGAATGAAGAAACTTCGTGAGAATGCTGCTTTATTTGAAAAAGATGATATGGATCTTGATGAAGCAGATGACGTTGTTGATGACGACGTTGATCAAGTTGTTGAGTCAGATGATGATTCAAACATGGATGAATTTGTCAATATGGATGAAGCCGAAGACGAACGAGAGTATGGCGGCAACGTTGCAAATAAATCAACAGGTCAAGGCGCTCAAACACGTAAACAATCACGTTCACCTGGTCATACAGTCGAATCTCTTGAACGAAAAATTCAATTTGAGAAGCGATTACAAGAACGAACAAAGATGTTTTCAAATTCTTTGAAAAAAGAAGCTGCTAACACAAATCTTGATAAGAATTCTTTGTCAAAAAATGTTAAGATGCGATCATCACTTCAACGCAGATTCTCAGAATCTGTGGCACGAATGAATCACATGACAAAAATGTTGACTGAATCAAAGTCAAATAAGAGTGTTAACCAAAATGGTAACACAACACAGCTCACGGAGAAAGCTAACAAAAATCTCCGTAATAAGTTGACAGAATCGAATCTGTTCAACGCGAAGCTAGTATACACGAACAAACTTCTTCAAAATGAGGCATTGTCAAAAAAACAAAAGGCCGAAATTATTGAGAGGCTTGATGAGGCCAACAACCTTCGTGAAGTTACTGTCATCTATGAGAGCTTGACAAAAATTTTGGCAGGTACCTCACGTCCTTTAACAGAAGGCAATGATCGAAAAGTCATTGGTTCTTCTTCAAGGGCAACCCGCCCAGCATCTACTCCTCTTAATGAGGGATATGAGACAAATAGATGGGCACGCCTCGCAGGCATCAAATGATGTTTGAATTGAACAGTTTTAATTTACTCAAATAATACGGAGAGATACATTATGAAGTTTTTTACGTTAGATCAATTGGCACAAGGAATTCGTGATAAGCACGTAGGTGCCGAGCGAGCTCGTCTTGTTGAAAAATGGAGTAGTACAGGGTTGCTTAAAGGCCTCGACGGTACCAAACGCGAGACAATGTCACAGCTTTTGGAGAACCAAGCTGCACAAGTTTTGAAGGAAAGCAATTCACTTTCATCTGGAGGTGGAACAGTTTCATCTTCTGGTCAAGTGCAAGGATTTTCAAATATTGCATTTCCAATCGTCCGAAGAGTTTTCGGTGGATTAATTGCAAATGAGTTGGTTTCAATTCAACCAATGTCACTTCCATCAGGATTGATTTTCTATCTTGATTACACGTATGGTTCAAACGTTGGTGCAGAAGCCGGCGATGCGCTTCTTAGTTCCGCAACAAACGTGACTTACAAACGTGGCCAATCAATTTATAACAACCCAGCGGGAAGAGGCGTCCAAAGCGGCTCACTCTCTGCGGGTGGTATGTATGATCTTGTTAACATCGGATATTCAAAAGTCCATTCTGCATCACTCGGTGTTTCAGGATCAACTGCTGATATCGGAGCATGGACAGGTGCCGCTGGCGTTTGGACAGTCGGTGGTATCGTTGCATCATCAAATGACTTTTCAGGCACAAACGCTCGTATGTTAGGATTCGACCCACAAGTTGAAAATGATTTGAGCGCAAACCTATTGGATGCAGTGTTCGTACACTTCCCAGTTTCTGCAATCTCTACAAAAATTCCACGAGGTGATTTTCTTTCGCCTGAACAAATCGCAGTGTTCGGATTCACGTCCGTAGCTGGTGCAGTTGAATGGGGCGAGTCATATCAATCAGGAAAAGGTATCCTAAACCTTCGCCGATTGAACAAACGTGGTGATTGGACTGGAACAGTGTTCACACCAAATCCATTGAATGGAACGCACATTCAAATGGTTGTTAGACTTAGTAACGGTGGATCTGTTCCAACGATTACAACTGCTGCAGCAAAAATCTCAATGGCAATTTCAGACGGCATGAGCGTCGATTCAACAGCAGGTGCAGTCACAACAATTCCTTCATTCGAAAGCGATTTTGGTTCAACTCCATCGCCTGCAATTCCTGAAATTGATATCAAGATTGAAGCAATCGCAATCACAGCAACAACTCGTAAATTGCGAGCACGTTGGTCGCCTGAATTGGCACAAGACCTCAATGCATACCACGCAATGGATGCTGAGGTTGAGTTGACAAGCATTTTGTCAGAGCAAATTGCATTGGAAATCGACCGTGAGATTCTTGCAGATTTGGTTACACAAGCAAATGGTGCAAATTATTACTGGTCACGTTCACCAGGTCGATTCGTTAACAAGGTAACTGGCGATCGTCAAAGCCTTGGTAGCTCATTGAGCATTGGTCCTCAATTTACAGGAACTGTCCGCGAGTGGTATGAGACACTTATTGAGACAGTTATCGACGTGGCAAACACGATTCACGTCAAGACGCTTCGAGGTACTGCTAACTTCATGGTTACAGGCCCAGACGTTTGCACAATCTTGGAGAGTTCTGTTCTCTATAAACCAAAGTATTCAATCGATGGCGAAGGTCAAGTATCTACTCCATTCACGATTGGTGCAGAGGCAATTGGAACTGTATCTAATCGATTCACAGTGTACAAAGATCCGTATTTCCCACGAAACAAGATCCTTGTCGGATACAAAGGTGGAAGCTATCTTGAAACAGGATATGTTTACGCACCTTACGTCCCTCTCATTGTGACGCCAACGATCTTCGCAACTGAAGACTTCACACCTCGCAAGGGAGTTATGACCAGATACGGTAAGAAAATGGTACGTACAGACTTCTACGGAACTGTTACAGTACTTGATATGAACGTTATCTGATCATAAACCTTACAAAATAACGGTTTAATGGGGGCACCTTTCGGGGTGCCCCTTTTATTTTGTTTGTCAGTAACATTTGACACGAACAAGGGTATAATGACTTTATGCCTTTTGGAAGTTCGATAGAATGTGTATGTCAAGAATGCAATGCCGAATTTTTGCACTTAAAGAAATTGTCAGAGCATATCAAGAAAAATCACAAATTATCACCGATTGATTATTACATAAAATATTTCCACAATGGTGTTAGACCTCAATGTATTCATTGTGGAAACGAAACAAGATTTGTTAGTTTAGGCGATGGATTCAAAAAATATTGTCAATCTGATAGTTCCATTGCATTACGTGAAGCAGGAAAGATTGGCGGGAAACTAAAAACACAATGGAATAAAGGTTTGACAAAAGAAAGTGACAATCGTGTTGTTTCATTGTCTGGATCAAAGAATTCATTTTATGGACGAAAACATACACAACATACGATTAATCAAATAGCTGACAAAAAACGATTATCATTTGATTCTGTATTAGATCGTATTACAAATTTGAATTTGAACATTGATATCAATTCAAACGTTGGTGACTATCTAGATCAAAATTCTTTGTTGAACATAACGTGTCAAACATGTTCAACTGTCGATAGTGTGTCATTGTTTAACTTACAAAGATGTTGGCGTTGTAGAAATTGCTTTCCAGTTTCATCTCGTCAACAAATGGAAGTTGTTGAGTACGTTCGATCAATTTTGTCGAGTGATGATGTTATTGATATATCAACAAGAAAAATTATTGTACCATTGGAGCTTGATATTTGGATTCCTTCAAAAAATATTGCAATCGAATATCACGGATTATATTGGCATAGTGGTGGGAAAAATGGTGTGTTTGATAAACAACGTCATCGTGAAAAATATCTAGCATGCAAAGAAAAAGGCATAAAACTGATCCAAATATTTTCTGATGAATGGATCAACAAACAAGGAATATGTAAATCAATAATCGCAAATGCTCTTGGCATGAATAAATTGAAATTGAATGCTCGTGATTGCATAGTTCGACAATCATCATCAAAAGAAACTCGACCATTTTTGGATGCACATCATATCAGTGGTGGAACAAATGCAACATATCATTACGTGTTAGAACATCCAATTCATAAGATTGTTGGCGTTGCAACTGTTAGAAAACCCATTCAGAAAAAGTGGGGGAAAAATTTATTTGAACTTGCTCGAATGGCATACGCAGACAGTTGCACAGTTCGAGGTGGTGCTAGTAAATTATTGTCAACAATCTGTAAGGATATATCGTGTAATTCTGAAGGATTACTTTCGTATGCTGATTTACGTTTTGGTGAAGGTCGTGTTTATGAACGTTGTGGTCTTTCTCGAGTTGGAGAATCGCAAATAAATTATTGGTACACTGATGGTCAGAATCGTTTTGATCGATTCAAATATCGTGCACAAAATGGTGTCTCTGAAAAAGAAGTTGCAAAATTAAACAACGTCAAACCTGTGTATGGTTGTGGAAATGCAGTTTATCTTCGGAAGTTCAATACATCAGAACCATAAATTCATGTCCTTTGAATGGTCATCTAGAATATTCGTAGAATTAAATGGTAGAAGTTATTGTTACAATTAAAAATATATTTGTGTTATTATGGTTTGAACACATTGAGTTGAATAGATTATTGTTATTTCATAAGGCCAGAATAAACAAAAGCCTTTTTGGAGATTGCATTAATGAAAAAGAAGACTGTCATCAAGGTTAGGTCAAATCGAAATGCACACATTGTAAATCGAACTGATAAGAATGGTAATGTTCGAACAGAGACACGAAATCGTGATGAGGATAGCAAAAAGTTTGCAGTATCGACAAATGCAAAAACAAATTCTACGTATGTTTTCATTGATGATACTAATGTCAATGTTAAGCTGACAGGACGAGAAGCTCGAACTCTGTATCGATTGCTTCAAAAGCATTATACATCTTTCTAAATTAGCATTAGAAATGTTTTTAGGCCTGATATCTTTGTGGGTATCAGGCCTTTAGACATTAAAAAGGATTGACATATCATGAAAATTACCAAAAAGCAAGCATTGACGATGTCTAATGTGTTATTTTATTTTTCAAATTTGAATCAAGAAGCGTATCAAAATTTTGACGTAGAAGATCTTGAAGAAGAGTTGGAAAAGTTTTTAACAAGTAATGTGCCTGAGGAAATTTCTGATCCTGACAATGAACTTTTGCAAGATGACGAAGATGATGGATTAGAGGAAGAGGAGGATGACGAAGATGATGAAGAACCCACCAAAAATTATTGGTGGAAAGAAACGTCTGACAAAATTAACAACACAAAAGATCAACTCAAGAAGTTCGGACCTAACTTTGCTGATCTTAAAAGAGCATCTGAAAAAAATAAATTTTCGAGTACAAAGTCTCAACGTTCTTCAAAAAACAAGAAGTGATGTATTATTGAAATAACATGAAATTAAATTTACATCCAAAAGAATTTTTAGCGCTTTACAATTTTTTGAATTCAAATTTGTTGACTCAAACAAAAGTGTCTTCTGATGAAATTACGTTAACAGAAGTAACAAATCGGATGAGGTCATATTTGATGTCAATTTTGACAAAATGTGATAAAACACAACCAGATGATCTTTTGATGGAACGCTGGGAAAAGGATCAAAAAGAAAAAATCTCGAATTTAGAATTAGCAAATAAAACTATAAAGAAAAAGTTTTTAACATCTGATGACGAAGATTTTGATAACGATTTCCCATTATCAGATATCAAACGATCGGTGACAACATCAGAGTTGAGACATGATGATTGGGTGAGTCGCCCTCGTGAGAAATCTTTCATAGATTTAGGAGTTATAGGAGATAAATCTTCGGAAAATAATTTTTTCATGACACCTGACCCGGGTTCTGAACCATTTATAAAGAAGGTTTCTGCAAGTTCGAAAAAATGAAATGTAAAATGTAGTTGTGCAATAACCCACCTATTCTTTAGGTTGCAAGTTAAATCCTTTATAATGAGGAGGTAAACTGCAACCTAGTTTACGTTCTATGCATTTTTGATTAAATTATTGTGTATAAGAAAAAGAAAGAGACAAACATGTCAGCATCATCAGAATTACTTGTTGAACATATTTTGAATATAGAGAATGAAATTAGTGAAAAATCTAAACAAGGTGAAAATGTAATTGCTCTAAAAGTTCAACGTCAGCAATTGATAGAACAACTTAATGCGGCAAATAAAGCTCTTAATGAAAATAAAGAAATCTTAAAAGGTTAACAAATGGAAGATTATCAACAAGTCGATTTATTCAAACCTCTGCTAGCCCATAAAAAAGGCTCACCACCTCTTGTTCTTCGTGTAGGTGTTCAAAATGTTGACATGTACACAGAAGGTGGTGCTGTCACAGCTCCAATTCGAACAGAAGTATATGTTTTATTTTCAGCATTACCTGAAGATCTTCGTAAACGTGTAGAAACAGCGATTAAACTTTTGTCTGTTGGTTAGAGAATAAGGAGAGATATCAAAATTTCATATCATGGATATATCCCGTTATGCAAACAATATCTGTATTCACTTCAACATTCTCCGACAGTACTTGAGATTGGCGTTGATCGAGGTGTTACATTAATTTCTTTAGCTGCATTTCTTGCAAGAACAAAAAAGCAATTTGCATTTATTGGCGTTGATGTTTTGGTACAAGAACAAGTTCAAATTGTTGCGAGCAACCTAGATTTGTCATCTGAACAACAATTGTTTTTATTGCAACAAAACAGTTTGGAAGTTTTGCCCAAATTGGTTGAACAAAAATTGAAATTTGATTTGATTCTACTTGATGGTGATCACAATTATCACACAGTCAGTAATGAACTTAAATACCTCAATGATTTGACACATGAAAATTCACTGGTCATAATTGATGATTATGAAGGAAGATGGTCAAATAGAGATCTTTGGTATGCTGAACGTCCTGATTACAAAGATGTCAAGGATGTTACATTACCAATTGATAGTGAAAAACACGGCGTCAAACCTGCCGTTGATGAATATCTACAAGCACATTCTGAGTGGAAAACTAGTCAACCAATTCAAGGTGAACCAATTCTTCTTTCTAGAACAGAAATTAATTTTGGCTAAAACTTTGCAAAACGAGTAGATAATATCAGTTAACTTGGGGTGCTGTTTTATAATTATGATTTTATGTGCATGCACCCATTTTAATTGGTGGTTGTTATCCTCTAGATGACACACAGAAAAATAAAAAATTAAAGGTAAGAATCCTTGGCATAATTAAATTTCATTTAAATAACAACGATGAAAATGATGAGAGATTAACGCATGAGAAAAATAAAAGTTAAATTCTAATCATAAGAAAGTTAAGAAGCATTACTGTTGTGATGCGATTGATTATGATCAACGGAAAAAAAGATGACAGCGATCAGAGTAGTTACAGATCATAAAGAATTAAATAATTCTGGACAGTATACTCACTCTGAGTTAGATAATTATGTATCGAGCGGACCTTTTCTTTTTGTATCAGGTGCGTCAGGTCAAATAACACCATCTGCTCGTCGATTGAAAGCAGGTCCGGGTGTCATCATTGATGATGAGGGTCCGGGCGGATATTTGACAATTACTGCGACAGTAACAGCCAGTTCTTGTTCAGGCTGTTACAGGTTCTGTGTCAGTTTATACTCAAGGCGCTCAATTAATTTCAGGATCTGTTTCATTCGCTGGCGGAATGTCTGTGTACACCCAGGGTGCACAACTAGTAAGTGGTTCTGTTTCAATCAGTTCTGCGAACGTGTTCACTGATGGTCCACAAGCAGTTTCAGGAACTGTTTCAATTACAGTAACAGGATCAACCGGTCTTCACGTAGCAAATAATGTAACAACACCTCTTTGGATAACAGTTTCTAGTTCACTTCCTATATCAGGTAATTTTGGAGAAACTGATAATTTCAATCGAAAAATAATTGTGGGATGTTGTGTCACCGGTTCAACTGTTAACAGCAATCCTGTGATAATCGGAGGAATTGATACATCTGATTTAATTGTAACCGGTGATATTGTTCGAGGAATTAATGTCGATGCACTTGGTCGTGTTATAACAGTTTCACCTGGTTCTGTATTTGCAACACCTTCAATAGCATATGGAACTATCGCAACTGCTGCAACAACAACGGTTGCTGTTAGAGGAACAACATATACAGAACCAAATGCAAATGCACAAAGATCTGTTACATCATCTAGCGGAAATGATAATGCTTCTGGTTCTGGTGCTAGAGCAATGCAAATCATATATTATGACTCAAGTACAAACGGCCCATTCACAGAAAGTATTACACTGAATGGAACATCACCTGTAAATACAGTTAACACAAATATTTGTTTTATTGAGAAAATGATTGTAACATCTGTGGGTTCAGGTGGTCAAAATGCTGGCATTCTTGCTTTACAAAGTGGAACAGCAGGAGGTGGACCATCAATCGGTTCTATCGCTGTTGGTTTGAACACAACAGCCTGGGCACATCATTATGTTCCGCCCGGGAAGAAATGTTATGTGACAAGTATTTTGGCCCAAAATCAAGGATCATCAACTGCAGCCGTGTTTTTCATTAGAAACAAATTAACTGGAAGTACAGCACCTGATATTATGTTATACGACACAGTTCGAGGAGCTGCTGCTTCACAAGGAATTGTTCGTGTGTACACGTCACCTTTGGTTTTTGAAGCAAGATCCAGAATCACACTTTTCGTTACACCAGAAGCTGCCACTGCCGCAACACAACGTGCTAGTTTTGAATTTTATGATCAGTGAGATAAATTAACATGACAATACAATTTGGATCTGCACAAACTTGCGTTTTTTCTAGATGGACATCATTCAAATCAATGTGTATTTCGAAAAAACTTCGAATGCAATATGATGATGAAGAATCATATTATGATATTTTTGCGTTTGATGGTCCATCATTAGCATATCGTACACAGGTATTCAAAAACTCAAAAGAAGATCTAGACGCAGAATATTCACGTGATCAATCAAAAGCTGATTTAAGTGATTTTGAAGTCAATTTCAAAAATACGTGTAATCTTTCACTTGATATAAAAACATCAGACGGTGTTTCGTTAACTTCTTTGGACACAACAAAAGAAGATAAGAAAATGATTGTCACCATTTCGCCTGCGACAGAAGGGTGGAAAACATGGATCACAGGTGCTAGTGATGATTTATATCCAACAGGAAGTAATTCAGGAAGAGGTCAAGGTTCACCATTAATTTTGAATTTTTCTGGACCTGATTCTAAGTCTTTAGATATGGTTTTTAGTGAACCGGTCGAAGTTCATGATGCACAAATTGCATGGAAACCCGTTGATAACTGGACAGCTGAAGATAATTTTTCTGTTGGTGTTGAGATACCTGCAACCATTGCTATTTTAACATCTTCAGGCGGGAATTGTATTCCTTTTCAAACTGATGCTGGATATAATGTATTTGTGCCATTTCCCAATGGAACTCATTATGTCAATTTTTCAGACGTAGTTCCTGTACCTGCTAGCGAAAAAAATGGATATTGGGATGTTGATTATGATACAGGTTCAGTAACTCCAAGTTCAACACCCGGACAAGCAAATTTTCATTTGTTAGATATTCCAATATCGATATGGATCTTAAAACGTATTCCAATGGGCAATCCATTGGGAACTTTTGATATTGATGCATATAAAACAGAATACTTGCATCAAAAATGGAAATTGAAATGGAAAATTGAAAAAGTTTCACCAAATTCAGGATCAATTTCAGCATGGGTTTTTGTTTTTCGCAAATTCAATAGTTAATAACAACAAAAACATCAGGAGCTGAAAATGCGCGCATTAGTTTTATCAGGAGGCGGTGTCAAAGGCGCATTTCAAGTTGGTGTTCTAAAAAAATGGATGGGTGTACAAGGCATTGATTATGATATCATATGTGGTGTTTCAGTCGGCGCATTAAATACAGCTGGTTTGGGTATGACACCAAAAGGAAAGCCAAAAGAAGCAATTGATTGGCTTGAAAATTTTTGGCGATCGCAAGTCAAACAAGAAAATATTTATAAACGTTGGTTTCCATTTGGTCGACTTCATTCATTATGGGAAAAATCAGTGTATGATTCAAGCCCACTTATCAAATTGGTATTCAATAATTTGCATCTTGATAAAGTTGCAAACAATGGTCGCATGTTAGCTGTAGGAGCTGTCTCACTGGATACAGGCGAACATAAATTTGTTCGCGAGAATAATCATGAATTCACCAAATGGGTTTTAGCATCAGCATCATTTCCAGTTTTTCTAAGCCCTATCGAGATTGACGGGCAACTATGGTCTGATGGCGGCATTAAAAATGTCACGCCATTAGGTGAAGCGATTCGTTTGGGTGCTACAAAAATTGATGTTATCATGTGTACAAATATAGAAGAAATAACACATTGGGATTCTGAATCAAAAAGAGCAATTCCTGATGGCGTGACAAGAACTGTTGATTTAATGGTTGATCAGATCATAAAAAACGATATAGAAATATGTGGTCTAAAAAATGATCTTTCACAAATTGATCCAAGATATCGTAAGATTTCTGTTAGAGTGGTAATGCCGGATGATGTATTAGTTCAAGATTCGTTAATGTTTGATCCTAAAATAGTTTCTAAATTAATTGACAAAGGTTACGAATTCGCTGATCGTGCAGTGATGTATCTTTAGAGAATAAAAGAAGAAATATTATGTCATTGAATCAATTACGAAATGTCAATATGGGTAAATCTGCTGCCAATGCAACAGGTTCATTGGGTGTTGGGTATACAATTTATGATGTTTCTGGAAGTATCATCTCTGCAAGAACAACAACAGGTGTATATCAATTAGTCCCTGACTCAGGCATTTACGCGGCATATATTTCATTCCCTGATTCATTTCAAGGACAAATTTTGTGGGACACAGGTTCAACATTTCCAACTGCAAGCTACGCAACTGAGCAATATAACGTTGAAGAAAACAATCCAAAAATCGATGATATCAATCGTTCAATCGTTAAGATGTCTGGTACGATTGGTCAACTATATGATATTCAATATGGTCGTTGGAAAATTATTTCAAATCAAATGATATTCTACAAAGATGATAATGTAACAGAAGTATCACGTTACAATTTATTTGATGACGTCGGAAGTCCTTCAATGGATGCTGTTTTTGATAGAATGAAAGCATAATCAAATGCCTCCCGTAAATCGAATTATTACTCGAGGTATGGGAACAACTCGAGATAAACCTGGTCGTACTGGAATGATATCACAAGGTTATGGTGGCATCTTTCGTGAAGCTCTAGAAAAAATCAGGCAAGTTATTCGAGTTGGTCAATCTGGAGCCAAACGTGCATTACGTGAGCTTGACAATGCAGTTGTAGTTTGGGCAAAATTAATTAGTGTGAATGATAAACCTCCCGTGATAAAAGTTGAAGGAACAATTCGTGTTAATACTAATCCTGCTGCAAAATATGTTGTGAATTTAGTTGAACATGTTTCTACACGAGTACGTAAAACATGGGAAGATATCAAAATTTCTATTAGCAGATTACGATGAGATTTTGTCAGACAATGAATATTTAGTAATATGGATCATCTTGAAGAAACAATCTCACTAGATCTTGAAGAGTCAAATGAATTGACATTCAAAATTAAAATAGAAGGATCTGCACCTTCGTCATCACCGGCGAAAGTTCGATTGGTTTGTGAGGGTGCTGAAAATATTTCTTATATGTTTAATGGTTATTCTACTGGCGAAGATGATATTGTTGAATTCAATTTGCCAAAAATGAAAGATAAATTAACAGAAGGTTTATATCAATCAAGAGTAGAAGTTCTAATTGATAATCGTTTCTTTTCGCCTGTTCAATTTCAAATTAATTTCAAAAAAGCTGTTAAAGTTGTTGCTGAGTCAATTCAAGTCAATAAATCGAAAAAACAAGATATATCTGTCACAGCGTCACCAATTTTCGTGAAACAACCAGTGAAAGTTGTTGAACAACCAAAATTGGTTATCGAATCAAAAAAGGAAATTACGCCTGTTGTTAAACCAGTAGAGAAAACTGAAACAGTTGTAGATCAGAAGAAATCAGTGTCAACATCTTCTTCCCATACGTTAAAAGAACGATATGAAGACAAAAATCAATCGAAAAAAGAATCAAAACAAAATGAAGAAAGCATAATTCGTGAAATGGCGAGAAATATTATGCGTGGAAAATTTCGATAAATAACAGTGATTGTACATTAAAAGAGTTGACATTCATCGATGTGAATTCTCTATATCTATTATTAGGAAAGTCACATGCCGAATTTCGTACAAACACTACAACCAACGCCATTCGGTTTTTTTGATTCAGATCTGCAATTTCAGAATGAAGCAGACTCGATGGTTACATTTGTTAAGAGAAAACTGGGCGATGATGTGTTGTCAGTTGAATTAACACGTAAAGAAATTTGGGCATGTTTTGAAGAAGCTTGTTGTGAATATTCGCGCAAAATTCATGAAATGAAAATTCAATCAGAACTAGCAAATGTGTTAGGAATGCCAACGGCATCAGCTGATTTGACGAATCGATATCCACATCAAACACTTGAGTTCTTGATGCGACAAGCATCACCATATTCCAGTTATGCTGGTGTCGGTGGAAATTATGATGCAACACTTGGATATTTTGATGTTGTGGGTGGACAACAAGATTATAACATTTACACGCAATTAAAAGATGCTGTGTCTGGTAGTGTCATATATCAGAACATGACAACAAAAAGTCCCATTCGAATAATTGAAGTCTTTCACTTTGAACCATTTGCTGCTCAGCATTTTTTAATGAACGCTTCAAATGTAACAAATTTTCTAGCCACAAACTTCAATTATGAAAGTTATGTCAATAGCACAATTTTTTATGTGTTGCCTGTTTTTGAAGACGTACTACGCCGTGGAATGTTGAATATGGCATCTCGTGTTCGTAGATCAAATTACAGTTATGATATACTTGGTAGCAATCTTCGAATCTATCCTATTCCGACAACAGAATCACAAACTGGAAAATTGTTTGTCAAAGTGCAAGCAGGTATGCAAGACCCTCTTAATGCAACATCTCTTCAAGGACAAGATCAATCGATTTATGGTGTGTCCGGACCACAGAATGTGCCATTAGGAAATATCCCGTTTTCTTCAATTACACAACCTGGTCGACAATGGATTAGACAATATACACTTGCTCTCTCACGTGAAATTCTTGGGTTAATCAGATCGAAATTCCAATCTATCCCGATTCCAAATGCTGATCTACAATTGAATGGTGATGCATTGATTTCACAAGCTCGCGAAGATAAAGATAAATTAACGACTCAACTTAAGGAATTTCTTGATACACTTACGAATGCAAAATTAATGGAACAACAAGTTGCTCTTGCTGAAAACATGCAAAAACAACTGCGTTTAGTCCCAATTCCACTTGGCAAAGCTGTGACCGTGGGATAAAATTATGGCAAGACTTTTTATTACGCCGCGTGAGTTGAATTTTATTTCAGATATCACAAAAGAATTGATCAAAGATGTTGTCGGTCAACGCATCTATTATTATCCAATTTCTGAGATCAAAACAAATGTGCACGGTATTTACAATGAAGCATTTAAGAAAATATTTGATAATCCAATCATGATTGATGCATTGGTTGATAGTAATTTTCAAGTTGATACCAAGATCGATCAATTTGGATGGGATACGCAATTCAAAATAGAAGTTTATATTCAATATCGTGATTTAGTTGAAAAAGGCATCAATGTATCTGTTGGTGACGTATTTTCATTTTCAGATGTGTTTTATGAAATATCTGAAAAATTGATGTTGCGTAACATTTATGGAATGCCTGAACATAAAGATGGTATGAAATTGGTAGGTACACGTATACGTGACAGTCAATTTAAGGCATTGGTTGTTGGACCCACAGATATTTCTAGGCCTGACGCAGAATCAGATCAAAAACAATTCTTTCAACAACGTGGTGTTTCAGAAAATAAAGAAGGTCCAACTGCTGACGTTCGTGAATTAGTTAAGTTAGGTGTTCTTGATCCTCCTTTGACGGGACCTCGTGAAATATCTGATGCGGGTGATAAACCTCAAGTTGGCGCCGCATTTTATGATGAAGACTAATTATGACATCAATTAAAAGGTATTTCAAATGGCAAATAGATTCAACGCAAAACCAATCGTAAATTATGGTGTTGAACCACTGCCCACTGGATATTCTACGGGTCCAACTTCAAATTTGGTGATTCCATCTGTTGGTCTAGAAGATGTTGACACTGCGATGTTCAGATTGTTTGACAAAGATATACCACTCGCGGTTGGAGGCAATGAAGGTGGAGATTTGAGTAAAGTTCCCGTCATTTTCGCGGGTGGTGAAAAATGGGCAACTCTTAAACGAAATCGTGTAATGCGTGATAAAAATGGATCATTGATTTTGCCATTGATTGCAATGGGTAGATCAGGATTTACACAAGATTCAAACATGGATATTACCGGACGAGGAATCAATCAAAAAACTGGTGAGATTGTCATCAGGAGAAAACTCGATAAATCAGACCGTGGTTATCAAAACTTAATTAATCGAATTTTTCTAGAGCACCAAGGAGGGTCAGCAATGGACCAATTAAGAGCTGATCCTGGTCAATTAACGACATTGCGTGATATAGGTGAATTATCAGATGACAGAACTGTGAATTCTGGTGGATTATTGCTTGATGACAAAATGAATAATGTTTATGAAACTATTGTTATCCCTAGTCCTCAATTTTGCACACTTACATATGATATCATAATCTGGACGCAATATACACACCATATGAATCAGGTTATGGAAACATTAATTTCGTCATTTTTGCCTCAAACAAATGGTTGGCGTCTGGATACACCAAAAGGATATTGGTTTATTGCAACGACTGACGATTTATACAACGCAGAAAATAACTTTGAAGATATGAGTCAAGGTGAAAGACTGATCAAATACAAGTTCACAATCAAGGTTGCTGCATATATTTTGGCGTCATCAGCACCTGGTGTCCCAGTCCCAGTCAAAAGATATGTTAGTTCGCCTGATATCAAATTTGAAACAAAATTACCCGTTCCGGAATTGACTGAAAATGCTTCATATGAAGATGATCCATTTTTAGGCGCAGATGATCCAACGTTGCCATTAGCTGACGGAAAAGTTAGAAATCGAGATCAAAGACGAAATGGAAAAAATAGATTGTATATGTTGGGTGACAATGTTGATCCTCATGATCCTGCTTTGAATAACGTGCCTAGATCAAGACCTGTGACAAAATATAAAAAAATTACTGCAAAAGATAGTAAAGGTCACACTGTCACTCGGTATGTAAGAGTTGTATCAACGAATGCAAATACTGGTGAGACTGTTTATGCACCTTCTGGCGATTTGGGCGGGTTGTCTATTATAGTTGTTGATGAATAATAGTTGACAGTTTTCTGCACATGCTCAGGATACTTATGATAGCGATTCTACGCCGAGGAGAACGGTAATGCCTGAGCAAACTTTCAGATCCCCTAATTTTTTTCAACGAGAGGTTGATCTCTCACAACCAAGTCCGGACGGTCCTCAAGGAACGCCGGCTGGTGTTATTGGTACAGCAAATAAAGGACCAGCTTTCGTACCTGTTACAGTTGGAAACTTTGATGAATTTATTTCTAGATTCGGTAATCTAGATCCAAAGAGATTTGGCCCATACGCTGTTAATGAATTTCTTAAACACAAAAATGCACTAACCTATCTTCGTGTTCTAGGTGCTGGTGCAAACAGTTCACAACTTGATTTTTCTAGAACACAACAACAAGGTAGAGTTTTATCTGCAGGTATGTATCTTGATGGTACAGCTGCAGTTGATGATAAATTGGGTCGACATACTGGTGTTGTTCAATTCTTGGCAGCCCGTCATACGTTAACAGCGAATGAAGCATACGGAATATCATTATTTACTGACAATGATTCATATTCATCATCAACTGTTAATTTGATTCGTGGTATGATTATGGTTCCAACATCTTCACGATTGATGGTTCTTAGTGGTAATCAAGCGTCAGCAAACGTGTTTAACGGTCTTAATGTTGATTCTGCTTTGTTGGTCAGCAATAAATTCAAACTTGTAATATCATCTACGTTGGGAAATTCATTTGCAAATACAGATGGAAATCCGGGTGTAAAAATATTCACCGCATCATTTAATCCAACGTCGTCTGATTATTACGCAAAGATTCTAAATACAGATCCGGATCGATTTGTTGCCGAACAACATTTATTATACGCAGACTTTCCAGTTGATGATGAACTTGCTCAAGCAACAGCAGTCGGTGTGTTGTCTGGATCAAATGTGACATCAAACAATTCAGGTGATAATACACTAGCGATGCGTAAAGCATTTGGAGCGTTTGATACACGTTATCGAGCACCTTCAACAACGTATTTCATTTCTCAACCTTTTGGAACAACAGAGTACGATCTTTTCAAATTTGAAGCATTGGACGATGGTGAATATGCAAACAATCTTTATAAGATTGCAATCACCGATTTGAAGGCTTCACTTGATGATTCAAATCCATACGGAAGTTTTACAGTACAAATTCGTGATTGGAATGACACAGACACAAATCCTTTTGTTATTGAATCATTCCCGTTATGTAATCTAGATCCTACATCTGAGCGATACGTTGCAAAATTGATTGGTGATCGTAAAGTTACATTTAATTTTGATGCTGAGATCACTAGTGAACGTCGAATCATAACGTCAGGCAAGTATAAGAACATGTCTAGTTATGTTCGTGTAGTTGTTGCTGATCAAGTAGATCGTGCATTAGTTCCTCAAACGTCACTTCCATTTGGTTTCAGAGGAGCAGTTCTTCCAAAAACAAATGATCTTTTGACAGATACAGCACCAACAACTGCTTCTTCACGTTTGGCAGCATCTTTGGGTGTTTCAACAGCATCATCAATGTCAGGTTCAATTCTACCCCCTGTTCCATTCCGCGTCAAAGTGACAAAAGGTGATATGCCTACAACTGCACTTTGGTTAGGTCAACCTGGAACAACAGAATTAACAACTGCACAATTTTATTGGGGCGTTAAGTTTGAACGTAACACGTTGCCTCTCAATCCTAACCTAGTTAGTGATAAGAATAATCTTCTTACTTCATATACTAAGTTCATGGGTATCACACAATTAGATACACAAGTGACAGGTGCGGGAGCAGATAGACTTAACAACAACAAATTCACGTTATCAAAAGTTGCATTTTCAAATGGTTCATTAACTCATCTTACGGCATCAGTTAATGATCATATGAGAGAAGCTGCATATGTTCGTAACGGTGTTCTAGATTCAACTGATTATTCAGTTAAAGACGCAGTTTTGGGTAACCGAGTTTCTCTTGCAACACTTCTAGCGAAAGGAACAGCCGCAGATTTTAACAAGTTTTCACAATTCACAAAATTTGTTACCTTCATGGCTGGAGGCTGGGACGGTGTTAATATCCTTGACAGAGACGCTCGTAGATTAAATGACCGAGCATGCTCATTCGATGCAGGTGGAGATGCAGCAGTTGGTTATCTTGCACCCGGTCTTGGATTTAATCCGGCGGGAACAGGACAATTGAATTCAACAGTCGCGTCGTTCAAAACAGCAGTTGATATCATGACAGATTCTTTGATCGTTAATACAAATGTGTTAGCACTTCCAGGAATTCGTGAAACATTTATCACTGATTATGCATTAAATAAAACACGTGAATACGGTTTGGCATATTATGTAATGGATATTCCATCATATGATGATTCTGCAAATCGATTGTATGATGATTCAACTGCACGTTCAAGTGTTGATCAAACAGTTGCTCAAATGGATGGTCGAGTAATAGATAATAGTTATGCAGGATGTTATTATCCTGACGTGTTTATTGATGATGCATTTAACAAACGTAGAGTAAAAGTCCCAAGTTCAGTTGCTGTTTTGGGAGCGTTAGCTTTCAATGACAGAGTATCATATCCTTGGTTTGCTCCTGCTGGTTTTAATCGCGCATCTTTGGACTTCGTTTCAAATGTGGCAGTAAGACTTAACGTAACAGATCGTGATAGATTGTATGATTCACGTATTAACCCAATTGCAACATTTCCTAAATTGGGATTTGTTATCTACGGGCAAAAAACACTTCAAATCAAAAAATCTGCTCTTGACAGAGTCAACGTACGTAGATTGTTACTTGAAGTTAAGCGCATAATCATAGGTCTTGCACAAAATGTTGTGTTTGATAATAATTCAGTAGCAATTAGAAATAAATTCGTTGCTGATGCAACATTACAATTAGGATTGATTCAAGCACAAGCAGGTGTTGAGGCTTTTCAAGTTGTTATGAACGAGACAAACAACACACAAAAAGATATTGATTTGAATAGACTCAATGGTCGAATTGTTGTAGTTCCGACTCGCGTTATTGAATACATCGTAATGGACTTTGTAATCACAAATTCAGGTGTTACTTTTCAATAAAAAGTAATATTTGTTTCTGAAAACTTAACGTATGATGAAAACACCATGAATATTCATGGTGTTTTCTTTTTTATGCAATTAGCGCATATTTAATAATCGTGGATCAATTACACACTAAAATTCAAAAACATACTACTTATCTGTCTAGTAGAAAGTCTGACCCAGTTATTTTCATGACGTTGATTTCAAAACGATCTTATACTTACAACATAGAGGCTATAGAAAATGGCACAACTTAAATTTGGTAGCGCTGGTGTTTCAGCAAGAGAAATCGATCTTTCAGGACCTGTAGAACAAGAACCAATTGGCGTTCCCGCAGGTGTTATCGGTACTGCATTGAAAGGTCCTGCTTTCGTTCCTGTTACTGTTGCAACACTTAGTGATTTTTATGCTAAGTTTGGTAAAACAGATGGTAAGAAATTCGGACCTCTCGCGGTGACTGAATGGTTACGTAATGCACAAGCTCTTACATATCTTAGAGTATTAGGTGCTGGTGATGGAAAACAAAGAGCTCAAGACGGATCAGTTACATCAGCTGGTTTCACAGTTGGTAATAGACTTCCTCGAACATCTGACGGCGCATTAAGTGGCAACACGTTTGCAAATTCCGGAACATTGGGTTCGCCATTAGGAAGAACATATTTCCTTGGTGCATTTATGTCGGAATCAGTAGGTTCAACACTATTTTCCAGTGCCGGTATTCAAGGTGCAGGTTCAGTAACACCAGGTGTAACAACAGCTGTTCCCATTATTCGAGGTGTTTTAATGGCACCTTCTGGTGTTATTGCTAGACTTTCGAGTTCTGTGGGTGGTACAAACTCAGCACCTGCATCTACGCTTGTTGCAACTGACGCAACAGCCAATGGAAACTTGGTTGGTTCTGTTGTTTTGTTAGAAAATAGCGTTGCAAAACAAGACTTCGTTTTGTTATTGAATGGTCATCAAGGTACAGATTCATTGTATCCAAATGTTATAACAGCATCATTTGATATGACTAGTCCAAATTATTTTGCAAATGTCTTGAATACAGACCCATACAAAATTCAACAAGCAGGTCACTTTTTATATTCTTATTGGGACATTCACCCATCAACTGCTGTTGTCACCGGTTCTGGTTTGGTTGCGGCACTTAGTGGTGCTTCAGCGTCAACAGCTGCAAAAGTAGGTGCTGAAGCATCTGCATTCTTGACAACATCATCTTTGGCATACAATACAGCTGATGCGTATACACCAAATTATGAAGCATTCACAGATCGTTTTACAAACGCAAAATCACCTTGGATTATATCACAAAAATTCGGTGGTGTGGCGAACAATCTTTTTAGATTACATGCAATTGATGCTGGTTCTGGTGTTTCTTGGTTATACAAGATTTCGATCGAAAACATTGCACCTTCAACAGATCCATTAAATAAATTTGGAACTTTTGATATTCTTATTCGTGATTGGAATGACCGTGATGGTGTTCTTCAACCTTTGGAACAATTTAGAGGGTTAACGCTTGATCCAAGTTCTGATCGTTACATCTCTAAAATTATTGGTGATGCAAACGTATACTTTGATTTCGATCGTGCAGAAACAGCACAAAAGATTGTAATTGAAGGAAACTACGCGGCAAAAAGCAATCTTGTTAGAGTTGAAGTTGATTCTGATATTGAAACTGGTGCAATTGATCCAACAGCACTTCCAATGGGATTCAGAGGAATCGAACATTTGGTAACATCTGGATCATCACCTTTAACATCAATTTCTGGTTCAGGTGCGCAACTAACTGCTACAACATATCTTAAACGAGCAATTACACCACCTTTGCCTATGCGTTATAGCATCACAGCAGGTTCTGGACAAAAGGTTCAAGTTAATCCATTACTTTATTGGGGCGTTCAATTCGAACATGTCACAAGTTTGACAACACAAAATGCAGCAACTCTTAAGAACAATTCTCTTAAATCGTTTGCAAAGTATTTTCCATCATTTTCTACGACAACACAAAAATTCATTGTTGGTAACAATGCGGGTGCGGTTGACACAGCACAACAAGGCATCATAGATTCTGATAGATTCTGCAACAATCTTTTCACTCTAGAAAATCTACAAGTTGTTACAGCATCAACAACATTAGCTGATCCTTCATCATGGTCTTCAGCGGTCCATGTTCGTGGTGGTGCAATAACAGCAAATGAAACGACAAAAACAAGAGCATTCAAAGTAGAAGATCTTATTCAAGCAAATCGCAGATTTGCAAAGTTCACCTTCTTAATGCAAGGTGGATTTGATGGTGTTAATATCTTTGACAAAGATGCTGTTGAAATTAATAACGTCGCCGTGACAGCTGATATGAACTCTTCAACGCGCGGACGAGATCAAGGTCCAAACGTTCGAACCTACGTAAAAGCACTCGATATCATGAAAAACGTTGTTAACACTGATATTCAATTGTTAGCAATTCCAGGAATTAGACATGCGATTGTTACAAATGCTGCAGCAGATGCAGTCAAGGATCGATTCGATGCTCTATACATCATGGATATCGAACAATACGATAATACAAATGCGCTTGTTTCATCTGATTCACAATTGCCTTCTGTAACGTATACAGCACAATCATTCAGTGATCGAGCAATTGATAACAGTTTCGCAGCTGCATACTTCCCAGACACATTGATGACAGATCCAAATACAAACACAAATTTGTTCGTTCCTTCTTCAGTGGTTGTTCTTGGTGCTCTTGCATTAAATGATAAAGTTGGTCACCCATGGTTTGCACCAGCCGGAACAACAAGAGGCGCATTGTCAACTGTTCTCGAAACTCGAGTTCAATTGTCAAAACCAAATATGGACGCCCTTTATGACGTCAATATCAATCCTTTGGTTGCATTCCCGGGTAATGCTTCAGGTGGAACAAATCCAAAAGGTGGTGTTGTTGTGTGGGGACAAAAAACACTTCAAGCAGCAGCATCCGCTCTAGACCGTGTTAACGTTCGTAGATTATTAATCGAAATTCGTAGACAAGTAAGAGATATCTCACAAACAATTATCTTTGAACCAAATCGAGCAGCAACACTTGCAAAGTTCACAGCAGCCGTGACACCACGATTGCAACGAGTTCAAGCATTGTCTGGTCTTGAACGATTCAAGGTCATAATTGACTCTTCAACAACAACACAACAAGACGTTGAGAATAACACAATTCGTGGCAAGATATTTGTTCAACCAACAAAGACAATTGAATTCGTTTCTCTTGACTTCGTTGTTTCAAATAATCTTTCTCAGAATTCATAATTCTTTAACAACATAATTCTAAATTTCAAAGGTGTTTGATAACGTAAAAATTATCAGCACCTTTGAAATCATTTATAAGAAAATAATATGAACAGTAATTCCATCAATTAATTAACGAAGAATATTCTGGTGCCATTCTAGGGTCATAGAAAAGCCTTGAATATGTATGACGAGAGCCAATAAAACCAGTCAAATGATATCTTGAAATTCAATATCATAAAAAGACATCGAAGTAATACTTAAAATTGGTGACAGGAGAATACCATGCCGGCTGAAACACTTGACGTTACATCAATGCTACCTAACAAGTTCGAACCAAAGCGAAAAAATCGCTGGGTTCTTATGATTGAAGGAATCGACGCTTATATTATCAAATCAACTTCACGACCAACTGTTACAACAGAAGAGGTCGAAATCCCATTCGTGAATTCAAGACGATATCTTGCAGGAAAGACAACGTTTAACACAATTCCTGTAACGCTTCATGATCCAATCGCACCTTCCGGAGCTCAACAAGTAATGGAATGGGTACGAACATGTTATGAAAGCGTTTCTGGTAGAGCAGGTTACGCTGACTTCTATAAGAGAGACGTGCAGTTAAAGTTGTTAGACCCAGTTGGAACTGTCATTGAATTATGGGACATCAAAGGAGCCTTTGCTACAGAGGTTAACTTCGGAGAATTAACATATGAAGATGGTGGTCCACTTGAAGTATCACTTACGCTAAGATTTGATAACGCGGTGCTGCAATTTTGAGTCGCTAACGACTTTATCGAACATACAAGTCAAAGGATCCTGGGTAATTATTTACTCATGGATCTTTTTTGACATTTAGATAACTAACAATGTATACATCGCACTGTCAAGTCGTATACTTAGATCATGAAATGTCCTTCTTGTAATCTAGATTATCAAAGTTTCACAGCAGTTTCTCTTCACTATCGTAACAAACATGGAACTTCAAAAGAGTTACATGAGTTAATGAGACAAAAATACGTTAATGAAAATCACAATGACATAATCCCGTTGTGTAAATGTGGTTGTGGGCAAGTACCAAAATACTACGATCATGAACGAGGATACGTAGAATATGTTCGTGGTCATCATTCAAGAGTGAAGAACAATTGGGGACATAATACTGAGGCACAAAAGAAAAGTCAAGAAGTTCGCAGTGAAATGCACAAGCATGGTGAAATTTTTATTTGGAACAAAGGTCTTTCAAAAGAAACAGATGAACGTGTTGCTGCGATTGGTCGTAAATATTCTGAGGGTTTTACGCCTGAGCGTCGTCTAAATCGTTCTAGAATTATGAAAAATTCTTGGCAAACTGGTTCAATTGTTCCATTGACGGGTGCTGATCATCCAAATTGGAAAGGTGGTGCCTTAGCGTTGCAACCAATCGTCAGATCAAGATTGCATGCTAGTTGGGTGTATCCTAAACTACATCAATCCGGATTCAAATGTCAACAATGTAATAAATCAGGCCCGGGTTTGGAAGTTCACCACGATCAAGAAAAATTTGCAGATATCCTCCAAAAAGCTCTTGCTATCTATGGTGAAATTGATGTGAACGCTGTTGATGATGATTTTAAGAAGAAATCTGATATTGCAGATTGGGTTGTCAATTATCATATCGACAACAACATTTCAGGAATTGTTTTGTGTGAATCTTGTCATGATTTGGTTCATGCTCATTGAATGAAATGATTGTCAGTCGAATTACATGTCCTAAATGTTCAATTGAATTTGCTCAAGAACCCAAATTCATAAAACATTTATTGGATGTTCATAACATTTCTGATCATGAACTTTTGTATGTTGAATTAATGTGTTCCGGGACATATCCGACATGTCAATGTTCACAAACGTGTGATGAAAAAATTCAATTCTATGGGTGGAAAAAAGGTTTTGTCAACAAATTTGTTCGTGGTCATAATGCACGTTTAGATAGTGTTTACCATGACAAAAATAGACAACAACAGTTTGCCAACAAACGTTTAGAAGGATATAAATCAGGAAAGTATCAAATTTGGTCAAAAGGTCAAAATTCAGAATCAAATTCCATTATTTTGAATGCTGCGATTAAAACATCAAAAACGTTGTTAACGGGTTATGCTTCTGGGCGATATAAAGTTCGATCAACAAGAAAACAAACAACTGCGAATCGTTTAACGCATGATGAAATCGAAAAAAGAATTCAATCAAGTGCTCCTAATTTTACGTTGATATCATCAATAGAGAATTATACTAGTCGACAAAAACACCGATTTTTGGTGAAATGTAATACGTGTAACTCAGAATCTGAAAAAACATTAGAAATGTTAGAGGTAACACCAAGATGTTTTGCATGTAATCCAGTCTCATCATACCCAGAAATTCAAGTGTTAGAGTTTGTAAAAAGTCTTGTTCCTGATGAGGAAATTATTTCTGGTTCACGTAAAATCATAGCGCCTCAAGAACTTGACATATATGTTCCTTCAAAATTATTCGCAATTGAATTCAATGGTCTAACATTTCATACTGAAGATTTTGTTGGCAAAGATTATCATTCATTAAAGACAGCGAAGTGCATACAGAAAGGAATTTCCTTAATGCATATCTTTTCAGATGAATGGCGAGACAAAACAGATATCGTTAAATCAATGATAAAAAATCGTCTTGGTGTTATTCAAACATCAATAGGCGCTAGAAAACTTCGAGTTGTTATGCTTTCTCCTAAATTACGAAAACAGTTTTTTGATGAAAATCATATCGATGGTGACGTTAAATCAAAGATATCGTGGGGATTAACGACAAATGATAATGAAATTATTGCTGCATTATCACTAAGAGAATTTGGTCTTCGTTCCAAAAAGAAATATGAAGATGCAATTGAGTTAGCCAGATTTTGTGTCAAAATGAACGGGTCTTCTCCAGGTTCATTATCTCGTTTGTTAAGTCATGCAAAAAATTGGTCGAAAGTTAACAACTACAAAAGAATAATATCATATGTTGATCTTCGGTATGGTGTGGGTAAAGCATATGAAAAGGTTGGATTTATAAAAACAAGTCAAACACCAAATCGATTTTGGTGGTCAAACAAATCAGAACGTTTTGATCGTTTCGTATTTCGTGCTGACAAAAAGAATGGGTTGACAGAAAAACAAGTTGCAACAAATAAAAATGTTCAACGTATTTGGGGTTGTCCAAATCTTGTATATGAAATTAACGTGTAATCTGATACTTAATCATATCGGGGATCGTTTATTGACCTGTCACCCAAATTAACAATAACGATCTTTCCGGCGAGAGCTCTCATATTGAGGGCTTTCGTGTTATTTGGGATTTAATTTCATAAATTGAATTGTACAATAATTATATGAGTGACAATTTTAAGCTTGTTGGGAGATTGAAAACAATGGGAAAATGGGTAAAAAGATTCCACGGCTTAGAACCAGATGTTGTCATAACGAAAATTATGCGATACTTCCACAAAGTTCATCGTCCAATATATTTGGGTGAATTATCAATTGATTTGGGATTTTCATTAACACAAACTGAGAATTTCATTTATGAATTAATTGATAGAGGAATGATACGACAAGCATCTGTCAAAGAAATTTATGACATTGGTGGACGAAGTGATTCTTTTGTTTTTGTGTTAATTGGTCCACATAATCCCAAATTAGAATATAAAGCATAAACGGCTCAAATATTTTCGTAATTTCTATTTACGTTATGGTGACAGGAGTTATCATTACTTCAAGGAATTATAAAAAATGTCAGATCCTCGTGAACAACGAAATGAAATATTCAAAGGAACTAGTAACGTTGTTGATTCTCCTCGCACTGTGTCACAAACAACGTCAACTCGGTCAGATTTTGGTCTAGATATTCCCGTAGAAACTGTTCCATTGCCTTCAAATGGAAGGGTTTATTCAAGTGATAGTTCATTGCACAATCGTGAAACCGTTGAAATTAAGGCAATGACAGCTCGTGAGGAAGATATTCTTACTAGCAAAGCATTGCTCAAAAAGGGCACAGTTATTTCTGAGTTGATCAAATCGTGTTTAATTGATAAAAGCATTGACCCTCGTGATATTCTTACAGGTGATCGAAATGCACTAATGGTTGCTATTCGTATTACTGGATATGGTGCAGAGTATGACGCAGAAATTGAGTGCCCGGAATGTCAAACAAAAGCACCACATCAATTTGATCTGGCAGCACTTCCAATCAAACGTCTAGAGATCGAACCAGTTGCCCAAGGCACAAATTTGTTTGAATTTACGTTGCCGTATACCAAGAAAAAGGTTCACTTTCGTTTCTTAACAGGCCGCGATGAAGAGGAAATTGTTGCAACATCTGAAAAACAGAAAAAATTAGGTTTGACATCTGAAACATCAGTGACAACAAGTTTGTTATATAGTTTGATGTCAATTGATGGTGTGGAAGATCGTGCCAAGATCGCGGCATTTACACGAATCATGCCGGCAAGAGATTCATTAGCTCTTCGAAATTATATTCGTGACAATGAGCCAGGAATTACGATGAAACAAGAAACAACATGTCCTTCTTGTGGTCATGCTGATGAGGTGAATATGCCACTCGGCGTTAACTTTCTTTGGCCTTCAGCAGGCCGATAAAGTTCAACTTATATTAGAACCCACGTTTTTGTTAATGTATTATGGTGGGTTCTTATATAAAGAGTGTTATGAATTACCAGTTGTTTATAAACGGTGGTTCATTGATCGAATTGTCAAAGAATTAAACAAGGGTTCTACAAGTGAAGGAGGCGATAATCCTCAACCATTGACAAAAGCTTTGCATCAAAATACACCTGACGTTCGAGCACTTCAAAATAAAGCTAGATCACAAGTTCCATCTAGATTACGACGCTTTACGTAAAGCATAATTTTATATCTTGTGAAGCACATTGTGAATATTTTCGCAGTGTGTTTTTCATTTCAGTCAATGTAAATTTGGGATCACAAATTGATTCAACACATATCTAAAGATAGGATATCTAAAGACATGACACTGTTACTTATACTAGAACATGAGGTCTAAATTATGAGTAATAAAAAACCCATCAATGAATTACACACCAATTTATTGGGAAAAATATTCTTTACTGTTTTGGGTGCATGGCTTATTGGAAAAGTTGTCAATACGAAAATCAGAGGTAGTGAAAATCAAGTACGTGCAATCGGAAATGCGTTATTAGCGTCTAGAAGATTTCAAGATGAACTAAATAATCCAGGTGCTTCTGTTGAAAGTGTTATGCATAAACTTGGAGTGAAAAATATGTCTGCATCTGAATTTGAACGAGTTTTTGGCGTTCGCTGGCCACTCTGAGGTGATTAATGGCAACAGTTGATAAAGAACAACTAGATATTGCAACTAAATTAGCGGCATTAATTGACCGCATGGCGGTTGCATCTAGTAAGATTGAAAATGCTCAAGCGACTCAAGTTGAGTCAATGAAGCAATTAGCTGCTGCCATGAACACGCTCAATGTTCGTGAAACCGTTGAACAATTGAATGATGTTGGAACAAATGTGAAACTCATTATCGATAAGATGAATGAACTTTCAAAAACCCAACAACAAACATTTGAACAGATGGGCAAAAAAGTAAGTGAAACTGGTGGGTCTGTTACGACATTAACACAAAAAATGCGTGATACACAATCCGCTGTAAATGATGTTAATAAAGCACCTTTGGATGGTTTGCTACGTGCACTTGAAACACCTGGGGGAATGGCAAAATTGCTGTTTGACAAGGTGAAAAAAGTTGGTGATTATCTTTCAAAAAGATTTCCTATCGCATGGACAACAGCTGCAGCTGCAGCAACAGGTTTTTATCAAGGCCTTCAAAATGTAATGTCGATTGGACGTGGTGTTTTAGGATTTTTGGGAGGAATGGTTGATACGTTGACAAACGTCGCGGGATCAATTTTGTCAATTCCTTTCAAGATGTTCACGGGTCTTATTGATATTGCAAATAATGCTGCGGGTGGATCAAACGAATTAGCACAAGCAATTGAAAATATTAGAAAAGAATTTGGTGCACTAAATCAAAATGGTCCACAAACAATTAAAGAGTTAGCAACCAATTTAACAGGGTTCGCAGATACGGGATTATCTGCATATCGAATATTCGGAAATATGGCACAACGTCTTGAACAATTTTTGAAATTGGCTCAAGTTATGGGTCCATTGTTTGAAGAATTATCAGATGAGTTTAAGAAAAATGGCGGTGCTATATTAGCATGGCAAAAAGGTCTTGGACTTGCTGACGAACAAATGCAAGAAATTGGTCGTAGATCAAAGACGTTCGGTAAAACAATGACCGATGACTTGATGGATATTCAAAAATTATCACAAGGCATGGGTAAAGACTTTGGTATCAGTGGAAAAATTATTTCACGTTCAATGGTTAAATCTGCATCAGACGTAAAACACTTTGCAAATGTTTCAAATAAAGCAATTGGTGAAGCGGTTGTATATGCTCATAAATTAGGCGTTGAACTTGAGAAAATTACTGGCGTTCTAGACGCATTTGATACATTCGATTCAGCTGCTGAAAATGCATCCAAGTTATCACAAGCTTTTGGATTAAATGTTGATGCAATGAAGATGATGGAATCTGCAACGCCAGCAGATGCAATTGATCAACTTCGTAAGTCATTTGCTGCAGCAGGTAAAGACGCGGCAACAATGGACAGATATCAACTTAAATTGTTGGCATCTTCAACTGGATTGGATGAGAAAACTGCCCAAACTGTATTTTCCTTGAAAAATCAAGGAAAATCAATGGATGAAATTCGAAAAAGCGGTGAGAAGGCCCAAAAACAAGAATTGAATCAAGCACAAGCCATGGCGAAATTGGCTGACTCAATTGAACGTCTTGTTATGTCAGGAGGCGGGCAAAAAGGTGGGTTCTTTGATAGATTTTTCCACGGGTTCTTGGGAGGTCTTCAAGCTTCAGAAGAATTTCGAGGAATCATTATTCATATTCAACAAGCACTTCGATTGACTGAACAAGCGGGCATCAGGCTTGGTAAAGCATTTGTTCAGTTATTCCCAGATGTGAAAATGTTTTTGGGTGGAATATCTGATTTCTTTGATCCCAAAAAATTTGGTGAATTATTCAATGGAATGACAGATGAACTCATCAAGTTTTTTCAAGGATTTACAAAAGGTGAATATTCATTTTCAAAATTGATGGATAACTTGAAGAAGTTGTTCTTTAACTTTTTTGATAAGAGTGAAGGTTCTGGTAAGAAAATTATTGATGGATTCAAAACATTTATGAGCACTCTCAGCAAAATGGTTGGTGAGGCGATTAAATGGATATCTGATAAAATCGCAGGAACAATCACTTGGATTGCTGATGTTTTGAGTGGAAAAATTAAATTGGATGCACCAGGTGCCGGCGGAGCTTTAGGATTTTTGGGAGAAATCTTAACGCCAATCGTTGAAGGATTGAAACACGCATGGACTGTTTTGGCTCCGGCAATTTGGGAATTGTTAAGTGTTCTTGCAGATAAAGCACTTACATTTCTTAAAGAAAAAGTTTTGCCCAAATTGGCACCTTTTGCACCTAAAATCGCAGGTGTTTTGTTTGGCCCCGCGTTAACTCGTGCAGCTTTATCAGCATTGACAGTTTCGTTAGGAAAAGGATTGTTATCAGGTGCTGGATCAATCATAAAGGGTCTTAGTGGCAAACTCGCAGCTGCGTCTTCAACAATTAAAGCAGCACCGGCTGGTCCTGACGTAGGTGCTTTACCAAGATCTACGGGAATAGAACAAGACGCAGCATCTGCAAAAGCAATGACCAAAGGAGGCAACGGAATTAGTTGGTCAAACGTTGGTATGTTCTTGGTTGGATTAGCAGGTGTTATTGCGATAGGAATGGTTGCAATCTTTGGTTCAATTGCGATTATTCGAAAATACAAAATCTCAGGCGAAGAGATCATGAAGTCTCTTGCAATCATGGGAACAGTTGCTCTTGCGACGCTGCCTGTTGCCGCAGCACTAGCGCTAATGTCAAAGGTTCAATTAGATCCAGTTTCTGCAGGAATTGGTATTTTGGCAATTGGCGTCGCACTTCTTGCAATGGTTGGAACTTTGGCTCTTGTATACGCAGCAATGAAAGATCTTCCTCTTGAAAAATTGGTGACAATAACAAAAATCATGTGGGAGATGTCAAAGGTTTTCATTGCCGCAAGTCTTGTTGTTCTTGGTGCAACAGCAATCGGTGCACTTATTGCTGGAACTTCAGGCCTCGCTGGGCTCGGAATCGCCGCTGGGTTAGGCGCTCTTTCATCAGCGGTCGGTGTAATGGCGGTATCAGTTGTTGATATCATGAAAAAATTGAACGATGTTCCAATGGGAGCAGGATTCAAAGAAAAAATTGATGCATTCGTGAAAATTATGGATGCAATTACCAATTTTTCAAAAAATATCTCAGCCATTCTAGAAGCTGTTAAACCATCATTTATATCTCTCATCAAAGGTAAGGATGACACAGTAGAACGAATTACAAAAGTCAAAGAAATGATTGATGCCATGATCGGTAAACCCGGTGGTGGAGGAATCATTGGAATGATTGAAAAGATTATTTGGGCTATTCAACAAATGTCGGGTGGCGATGGAAAAATGTTGGAAGGTGCAAAACTTTTCGCAGATATTCTAAGTGCCATGTCGGGTCTTGCTGGTTCTATGAAGCCACCAGATGCAATGTTCAAAGCAGTTGATGGAATGTGGTCAAGTGCTGCAGATGTTAACAAAGCAATAACATTGACAACACAATATGCAGACACAATTTCAAAAAATGTCGAAAATCTTATAAAGGTTTTCATTGAAAAAGTCATGCCAGTTGTTCAAGGAGGAGGCAAAGGGCTTTCTGATCAACAAATAAAAGGCGCTGCAGCCATTGGACAATTGTTGGGTTCAGTTGTTCAAATTGCTCAAGGAATGCAACCTTCTCAAAGTACATTAATGGCTATGCGTGACGTTAGCAAAAACGTTGTTGCATCTGGAGAAGATTCATCACTTAAATCTGAAAATATGAAAGCATTGGGATCATATGTTGATGATGTTTCAAAAGGTTTAACAAAAGTTCTTCCAGCAGTAATTGGTGCAATCGATCCATTGTTAAAATCACTAGGAAGTTGGCACTTTTCTGAGACAGATGCAAAAGCATTAGGTGCGATTGGACCGTTGATGCAAGGCATGTTTGGAATGGTTCAAACCATTATTGCTCAAACCGCTCAAATGGGTGCAAACGCAGGAGCACTTGACAGTAAATCTGAACTAACAACTAGTTTCATCAAAACAATGGGAAAAGCAATTCCTCAAATTTTTACGGAAATTAATAAAAGCCTACCAGAAATGTTTGTAGGATTGAAAGCAGGAATAATTGAGTTATCAAAAGGTGTAAATCCAGAAGCACTCAAAACAGGACTTGCGACATTCAAATCTTTGATGGATGTTGTTGGTGTTATCCCAGGAATTATTGCGTCAATGGGTGGTGGTGCTGTCGACGGAAAAGCAGTTTCAATTTCTGGTAAGGGTCATTCAATGGCCGAAGTCATTGAAGAAGTGGCAATGTTTTTCAAGGAAGTTTTTGTCGGCAGCCTTGCTAGAACGAAATCTGGTGATCCTCCATTAAAAGTAATATCAAAGATGCTGAATGAAGGTGTTATTAAAGATTTAGCAGGACAAAAAGGTAGCATTGACAGTTTGAAAAATCTCTTTTCTTTGATTAGTGATATCACAAAAATAATCAAAGATTTATCAAATTCAGCGCCAGCCGGTGAGGCCTCAAATGCTGTGAATTTATCAAAAGGAATTGAACAAATAGCATCATTTTTTTCTAATATTACAACAAAAAATGGATCATTGCAAATGATATCAAATTCACTTACTGATGGTGCAATTCAAAAATTGAGTACACAAAAAGGCTCAATCGAAACTCTTAAAAATGTTATTCAAAGCGTTAGTTCAATCTTGAAAACAGGATCAGATATGTCAGCAACGGCAGGAACTGGATCTGCTGCTGTTATCATGGGTATGATGGCAATATCAACAATGGTCGGGCAAGCAAATAGTTTAAATGAGGCGCTTGGAAAATTGCCCGATCTTAAATTGAATGCAAAGTTAAAAACACTTGCAACAGGAATGGGAATTGGTGGAAAATTCAATTATGAAATCAAGAGTCAAGCTGTAAACGTACATGTACAATTTAATGTCGAAATGAACGCAGCGGATCTAGAAAAATCATTGGTTCTTCGAGATAAATCAATTTTACGTGGACGTATCAATTATGCAACAGGACCAAACGGTGGCAAAGAAGCAACTGATTCTTTGCCATCAAACACAAGTAGTCCTTTTGAGCTCAATCCAAAGGTTAAATGATGACCTTTGTGTATGGTTCTCGATTATTTTCATAATTAAGATATAGAATTGGTTATGCGTTCAAAAAAAGAAATTCTAGATCAATTGGTGAATGATCCTTTATACAAATCAGCAGTGCTTAGTTCAACAGAAGAAGATCGAAAAAGAATCGAAGCAACTTTACAACCATTGTTTGTTGATTTGATGTCGTCAATGGATTTATTCATTGAACAAATAAAAGCCGATCCAGAAGCGCAAGCAGAACTCGCAAGGGGTCTATCGAAGAACAGAATAGTAGTTAATAACGAACCTTCAATTACAGGTTCAACAGGATAGCGATGAGCACTAACACTGGCACACCCGGTTTTGATATTGACGGCAAAACATACACAATGGATGTCGGCGATCCTGAAGCTGAGGCGTCAGCTGGTTATCCATTGGTGACAGACCATGGAGATATCAAGGTAGATAATTCTGTCAAAGACATAAGCAAAACAACTAAAAAAACGCTTGCGGATTACATAGGAAAAAAGACACAAGTCAATTATTATCCCGTTGATTCTATTTCATCATCACCCGAAACAAAAATTGCTGGTGATCTCAGCAAAAATCAAACACCACCAATTCCATCACCAGATCAAACAACAACCAATGCATCTTATTTCACAAAAGGTAAAAATGATATATCTGGTGAAACAAATTCATCAACTCTAAGAAGTTGGATGAGTAAAGGTGGACAAGGTGATAAAAAATTTGTTCCCGTAGATTCTTCTGTTGCAAAAGTTAACAAAGGAAAATCAGGCAACAATGAAAAAGATTATAAAAATGGCAATGAATTATTACCTGAAATTGTCGGTGGCGACGCGGGTTTACCTGATCCTGTTAAAAAATACACGTCATCTGTTTTGAACAACAATAGATTTACTTCTGAAAGTACTTTTGGTGATGGAGGAGACAATCCTTCACTTTATTCACCAAAATATGGGCGTTTTACAACGCGAAGAATGGCTCAAGTTGGTATCTCATTATCTGTTCGTTCATCTAGAGAACTGAATTCCGCCGCATCTGGTCAAAATCCAAGTTCTGGGGGACAAGAAGCAAAAGCAATTCTTCCAAGCATCAATCAATTGGGTGCAACAAAAATTGACACCGCGATGTTACAAGCACAAGATGTTTTATTGAACATCAGTGATTCTGAAGTGCCTGATTCACAATTGTTGTCAATTGGTAATGAGTCGTGGGGTTCTCTTAACAATTCATTAGACACGTATTCAGGAATTACATCATTTGGAATGATTGCATTATCAACGGCGTTAACTGCCGGAATTACATTGTTAATCGAGGGCTTGGGATTTTTGTTAGCAATGATAAAAGTTTCACCCGATCCAGCAAAAACACCTGATGGTCGTTTTATTTTGGGTCGTTCGACAATGAAAAAACAATCAGATCCAAATGCATTCCCACCAGGATTCCCTCCTGATATTGGTTCATTGTTAGGAATTAGATCAACAATACATCCGTTTCCAAGTTGCCTTAAAAAAGGTACGTTGGCATTTTTTGGTATTGATGACAGTGATGGATTGTTAGCAGTGTCTACTGGACTTGCTTCGGCTGCTTCATCGCCTGGATATAATTCTGTTGTTGCAAGATCAATCATTAGATCAATCACTGTGATCATTGATTCAATCAAAAAAATATTTGGAAGTTCTAATCTAATTTCTGGCGTTAAAAATTTATTATCAATGATTGATGTTTTAAGAACGTCAAAGTTGATATCATCACTCAACGTCTTTGCAAATCTAGGTGATGCCGTTCTTTGTGAAAATCATGAAGAAATGATAACAGCCCCAGGTGAAGCAATGAGAAAATCTCGAATTGATATTGCATCAGATGACGATGAAATGATGTTCGTTGGTAAAAGTCGAATGGGTGGGAAATCTGATCGCAAACTTAAATTAGCATGGAGTCAGAATCGTGCTCCTTCAATGTATTTGCTTCCTTCTACGACATTGGCACTTCAATCAGTTGCAACTAATTTAGGAAGCTTTCAATCAGGACACTCAAATGACGATAAAGATACAAGAGCAAAGTATCGACTGTTGAGTGATTCTGATACAAAAATCAATGGAAATAGAATTCCGATTGGAAAAGGTTCAGACGCAAGTGATGAACTCACAGTTAGAAATATGGAACGAACTTTAGAAGCAGAATATGTTCCATTTTACTTTCATGATATTAGAACAAATGAAATCATTTCATTCCATGCATTTTTAGCATCATTGGGTGATGATTTTTCTGTTTCATATGAATCATCTGAAGGTTTTGGACGCGTTGAACCTGTGAAAATTTATAAATCAACAGGAAGAAAAATTGGTCTTAGTTTCTACATTGTTGCAACATCTGTTGGTGACTTTAATGATATGTGGGTAAAAATCAATAAATTGGTAACACTCGTATATCCTCAATACACAGAAGGTAGAACATTGACAGATGAAAGTGGAAAGTATCAATTCACACAACCATTTAGTCAAATGATCTCTGCTTCACCAATGATTAGAATTAGGTTAGGAAATTTGTTATCAACAAACTATTCAAGATTCGCATTAGCACGTTTGTTTGGTGCAACTCTCCCTGGAACAAAATATGGTGGAACTGCATTATCTCTTAATGGTGATGCACTCAAAAAAGTAAGTGGATTGATTGATTCTTCTCGTTCGTCAAAAGGTGCAAAAACCTGGTTGGTAACACCGGGATTTTCATATGACGTGCAAACAGAATCAGGAGGCATTACAGCGGCACCAGGTCTAAGCTCTGGTGGAAAACCATCAGCTCGTGAATGGGCAGCGGGCGATGAATCAAATTACATTCCTGTCAAGATTACTGACGTCAACAAAGATGATACAGTTGTTATTGAAACATCGGCTCCTGATGCTAACTTTCTAAATTCTCAGGGTATTACATCAACGAGTCGTCAACAAAATATCATCAAAAATATTAATGAAAAATTTGCAAATACAAAAGATCCAATTCACAACATTATTAAGAAAAAATTTCGTGTCAAAAAATCTCAGTTGCGTGCAAGCGGCGAGACATTGAAAAAAATCTATAATGAAGCAGGTGTAGATTCTGCATCAATTGATGATTTAACATCATTTCTCGATTCAGAAAAAAATGCACTAGTAAAATCATTCAAATCAACGAGTGGAAAAGGTCTTGCAGGATTTATAGATTCATTGAACTTTGATTGGTACGATAAGGTTCAATGGGATACAGCACCTGGAAATAAAGCACCGATGGCATGCAAAGTCACAATTAGTTTTAGTCCAATTCATGATATCTCTCCAGGAATTGATTCACAAGGTTACAATCGAGCACCGGTGTATCCTGTCGGATATTTCAAACATTCATCTGATATTGACAAAGGTTGATAAATTATGGCTCTTAGCAGATATACGAGATCACCAATTCTTGACTATGGTCGTCAATATGGAACTAGTTCAGCAGTTGTTGCAATTCGTGCTGCTGTCAAAGATGGATCATTGTCAACAAAGACACTGATTTTAAGAGGAGCAGAACGTTTAGATACGTTAGCTGGCGCAATCTTTGGTGATGCACGTTATTGGTGGATTTTGGCTGCAACAAGTGACATTGGCTGGGGAATGCAAGTTCCAGTTGGTACAGTTATCAAAATACCCGATTTAGGCGCTGTTACTGCGTTGGTAGGATAATATACATGGCTGCTAATTTTTCGTCTCTTGAAAGTATTTTTCAGATGATGGCACCTGCTGATTTGTTGGCATCTGAAAAAATTAATCTTGGAAGCAAACCTACAGACGCTAATGGAACTGTTCGAATGCTTCAACGTTTGTTAATTGAAGGTGGAAACGCAGGTGTTTATGGTGCTGAAAAATTATTAGAAAAATTGAAAGCATTTCAATTGGGTGCAAAAGACGACAAAGATAAAAAGGCTTTTCATCGTCTTATCAATTTTTATTCAACTGAAGGAAATCTTAGTGATGTTAAATTTCCTTATATGTATGTTGACACCAAAGATCCTAAAAAATCAGGAACTGATGTTACATGTGATCAAATTACAGGATTAGATTCAAGTAAGCGAAATAAACGACCATTATCAATTGTTGTTTCTAGATCACCATATATTTCACCGATGGCTCGAGATGCACAAAAAGTTGAGTTGTTTCTGAATTTTTTGCCAACAATTGTGATATCAAGATGCGTTCCATACATGGAATTTGAATTTGTTTTTGACAGAGGTATTAATCCAAAGAGTGCAAAAAATTCAGTTTCAACAGCTGGAATGTTAAAATTCTTGATGGGTAG
>OFRM01000003.1_pt1 | contig 82625 bp, 142 predicted proteins | sample 1543101 | NCBI WGS metagenome assembly OFRM01 (sample SAMN07774223, study PRJEB24372) | wastewater metagenome | isolation source: Exp Tend VB 0WW | collected 2016-02
TGGCGGGGACACCCTGGCGGGGACACCCTGGCGGGGACACCCTGGCGGGGACACCCTGGCGGGGACACCCTGGCGGGGACACCCTGGCGGGTGTAGTAGTGCCCAATAAACGCGGAAAAGCCGGAAACCATTGTGGCGCAAGGCTTCCAGGGAATAGGGAAGGGTGAAAGGGTGACGATCTAGCGGAAAAGCCGGAAAATCCGGCTCATTAGGAGTGATTCACACTCCCCGGTGTATGGCGTCGCCTGACAATCACGGTCGCGCCTAGCTCGGTTAAAATGTTCCGGCTAACTTGAAATCCCCCCTCCTATCTATCCAAAAATCGCTCTAGTCCCAAAAATTTCTAGAAAATCCCTTTCCTTTTCTGGTATTATCCGTCAAAACCAAGAAAATGGTAAACGTTCTCCTGAATGGTAAACGTTCTCCCCGGATAATTGGAAAACTTTGAAATAAAAACCATACACTCCTTATGCGTCATTGGTAAAACATTATCCAGAACTTGCCGACGAATTACCTTAGAGCCTTTTCCTTTTGACCAGAACAAGGCAACCGGATAATAAAGTTTTACTGTTTTATCGGTCATAATAACTCCCCGTTGTTTGTGTACGGCTTGAATCATACTAGATTACAAGCCATTTGTCTGTAGATTTTGAAAAATGTTTAGCAATCGGAAAGGGGCGGTAAAATATCAGACCGGAACAATGATAACCTTTTTCTTGTAAACTCTTGTTACAATATGTGTCCCAAGAAAACGGCTCAATTTGTTACCCGTGCTGGTTGTATGGAAGTTAGAATCATAATCCTTTTCTTGGTTCTCTTGCTCAAAGGCAAGATAATACCAGTCTCGCCCGTTGTTGTCGCTACGGTCTGATACCATCACTTTATCGCCTTTTGACGGGGTGAAGTTTTCCGCAAGTTTTGCAATGAGCATAGCCCTTAACTCCTGTTCAGTCTGTTACAGTGTTGGTATGCTACCATAAAACAATTGAAGCCGCAAACAATCCGTTTGTTTTTGTCGTGAAGATCGACAATTACCGGCTTGCCATTCTTGCCAGTTTTAACGACAAATTGACTTGATTCAATGCGGCGCGATTGTTTCATGTTAGCTTGTCCTCAAGCCCTTGTCTAAACATCGTCGCTACTATGTTTTCAGCATATAAAAACACTATAGCGGAAACACATAACGGATGCAAGGGGTACTTAGGTACCGCCCGCAACTATTCGCTACAGGCGGTATAATGATTTTCTATTGTCCGTTAGAAGTCATGCGGATTAACAACCCACACACGCGGGCTGATTTCCACAATATCCCCGCCAAGCTCAAGATCACGGCCAAAAGCATCATAATCGAAATAACGGGCCAATTCCCCCATTTGCTTTTCAAGATCATAACAATCGTCAACGAATTGATGAGCGTAGTCTTCTCGTGTCCCTTCAAAAATGCAAACATCCTCGCACTTTTCAAAAGCTTCATCCACATCCATGTTGCAATCATTGACAAGCCAACTAAAAGCGGTTTGCTCATCGCTTGACAAATCGTCATACTGTTCCGCCTGTTCGAACCATTCTTCCAGATTGCATTGATCAACCTTTACAATCCGGGCAAAATCATCCGCACCGTCAATATGCTGAATCTCAAACCCCTCAGCAGGTTGTCCGAATGAATCACGGCAGGTTGCCTGCTTTTCGTTGTATTCCTCAAATGAAGAGAAATAAAAGCCGGTTGCGTCAATGTTATACGGTTGAGCGTAAAGGGAAATTGCCATTTTGAAGCCTCGCTTGTTGTCTGGTTTGTATGTAAGAATTATAGCAGCCTTGAGGCTGCTACACAAGCCCGTTATTCCTTAAAAGTTTCCAGAATGTCACAATAGCGCCGCGCTACTTCTTCAAGCGCATACCATGCCAAAGCGTTATAAACTTCTGTAACATTGTCCCCCTTGCCAGTGTACAAAGCAATTGCAACCTGTTCAGCGTCACAACCGACACAATTAAAGCCAGCGATAAAGCCGGGGATTGTCATGCCGTGGCCGTAATAATCGGAGGCTTGATCTTTGCACATTTCCAGCAATGCTTTCTTGTTGCGCTTGGTGAAAGCAACTGTATCCGTGTAATAGATGAACTTACCAAACCCTGCATTTGCCCCGTGGTTTGTAACATCTTGTGCCATTTCCTTGAACGATTGCCAGCCGTAACACTGACGAACCGTAGAACGTACCAGACTAGCAGGAAGGCCAGATTCAGCGATGAATTGAGACAGTGTAAGCTTTTTCATGTTGCACCTTGTTTGGTTGTTTGCCGTTGTGTGTTCAGTTTAAGGCTTGTATGATAGCAAGTCAAGCGTTTTCAGAAATAAATCTCCCCGTCTTCCGTGAACTGATAACCGTTGCACAAAATACTTTCGTCTGCCTGTTCATCGGACACTAAGAAATCATATTCCGCTTCAAGGCTTTTGTAAATGTCCCTAGCCAAGTCGCGGAAAATGTCGGCACAATCCTCCTCAAGCCCTTGTGGAATGTCGTAACGTTCGCCCACCCCATCAATATATACCGACACATTAAAGCCCATAGTCATTTCATGGCAATAACGGCCATTTTGCGAAATGTCAACATTCACGCCATAAAAATTAGGCTTTTGCATTTGCGTCAACCGCTTGCAAATGTCGTGTATTTCAGCCCATTGCGGGAACTCTTTTTGTAGGGCTTGCAATCCGCCCTTTTTGTAAGAATATGTCCCGGTGAAGCTTGCACCGTCGCCTTGACTCCAAAAGCCCGAGAACATAATGCGGCTAATATCCAGTCCGAACAACTTGCAAGCGGTTGTGTATTGCTCATAAACACAATCCCACCATTCATAATCAAGCCCTTGACTTTTCCACCAGTCACGCGCCTTTTCTTTGGCGCTATCGCTCAACTCATCGAACGTAAAAACTTCAGTTTCTTTGATCATCACGGAAGGCATGTTGTCACCTGTTAAGTGTTGGTTGTGTTGTTTCAATACCTGCCATTGTATGCTATCAAGGCAATACAAGCAAGCGTTAATCGTTAAATAATTCTTAAATTGCGCCGTCCGTGGCTTGTTGGTTAGTCCTGTTTTTTCTTGAACATAAGCCGCACATTATAACAACCGGCATACAATCCGCATACGTCACAGATTGTAAAGTCTTCCCCGTTTTCGTCATTATCATATGACCAATGACCGGCTTTAGTTTGTTCAGGAAGGTTACCGATAAAGGTTTGCAATATCTTGCATTCCCGATCTTCTAAGCCTGTTTCATCACCATTAATCAAGGCAGGCAAGTAATGCCCTGCTATGGTGTATTCGTACCAGTCCCACCCGGCAGACATAAGTTTTTCGGCATGATAATGGTTCATTGTAGTTTTCCCCCTTGTTCGTATTTGTCAAGTGCATTTCGCACAAAATCCACAAAAGAAATCCCCCTGCCCTGCATTTCTGCAATCTTGGCTATCCGTTCAATGTCAAGACGTTTGTTAATGTTCAGACGGACGGGGAATTGCTTATACGCTGAAAAGTCTTGCTTTTTCTTCAGTGTTGTCATAGTTGACACTCCTAACGTTGTGTTGTATGTTCGCGGCCTATCGGGATGACAAGCCGCTTGAGGTTTTGAATGATAGCGGAATGCTATCTGGGCGTCAACACTAAAAACCAAGTTTTTCTAGCAATTGATCGGAGTCCGTATCCTGTGCAAATTTCTTGTTATCTGCCGTGGTTTCAACATAGCGCACAGAATCGTTGAAATTCTGAACAGACGTACCAAGCGACAAAGAACGCAAACCCTTTTTCGTGAAAGGTTCAGCGTTAAAATGCCTATCAACAAAAGCATCGCGTTCGGCTTTTGTCTTGAACGCATGAAAACGGCAAGCGATAGACATGCGGCCAGTAATAGGGGATGGTTCGCCTGTTGTGCAATAGCGCCCATAAGGGAAAGATGCGGCATAGAAATAATGGCTCATTGTGTTGCCTCGTTTGGTTGTGTTGTTTCGATAAAGCAAATGTATAGCAATGCAAGCCTGATAGCAATACTGGCAATTGTAAAAGATTGTAACAATCGAAGATCGTAGCGGGCATATAAAGGAAGGGGTGTAGAAGTAGCAACAAGGCTAAAAAGCCCACACAAGGCGATTCTAGGCGCGTTTAGCCGGGGAATGTATAAACGCACCGGCAAGGCTGGAAACAAGGCTTAGACGGGCTTATGGAACGTTCTAGCCCGTATTGTGACATTAGACAATGGTTCATTGTGGATTGTGCCATTCTCCAATGTCATTAGGAGTGAACTGTCGCGCTTTGCGCTCCATTCTGGCCTGACGGCAATCAAAGTTACAAACCTGCGGCCAACTTGAAAAACTTCCTCTCTTTTCCAAAAATCGCTCCAGTTCCCAAAATTTTCCAAGTTCCAGCTAATCTGAAAATCCTCTGGATTTCAAAAATCCTTTCGAGTACCAATTTTTCAGGAAAACACACATCTTTTTCTAAAACCAGATATGATTACAAACCTTACACGGCAACAAAATTCTTATAATCAGGGATGGAAATGATTACAAACACAACATTCCTGAAAGAAATGATTAAAGCAGCATGTTGCTCAAAACACAACATTCATTTCCGTTAGGAAATGCTTATACACAAACAACATGTCTTATCAGAGCTATAAAGCTGCTTAATGGGTCTGGTTAGAGCTTTTGTCCACAGAATTGGAAAGTTTTAGTGGGGCGAAATATCGGGGTAAAATATCAAGGGATGAAATATATTGTTGAAATACACAACACAACTTGTCTACACATGAGCGAAGCGAATGTGGCTTATTGTTGAAGTATTGTCGTAAGACAGGACACACAACACAACAAAGACTAAAGTCTGTTGGACTACACAACAAACTCTTGTTGCTTACAACAAGCTATACACAAACACAAGACGGCTTGAGCAGAGCGAAAGACGGCTTCTTGTCAGCACAAAACTAAAGTTATAGCTTTGATTAGTTTAGGTTGTAAGAATCAACTCATGGTTGAAGTTTGTAGCTGAAGATAAGCAGGAAGAAAGATTGTTGTTTGGTAGGAAAAGAAGATGTTCTCTTTATTTCTTTTCTCTTATCTTTTAACTTATTTATTCATTATCTTATAGGTAGTACGACGTACTATAGTTATGTAACCGACGTACTATAGTGCTATGGAAGGACGTACTATAGTTATGTAACCGACGTACTCAGGTTGACACACATGCTGGTTGTGTTAAGATGTACTTGCAGCAACTAACTTAACCGGAGACACCAATGAAATTGGTTATCAACATTCCTCATCACTTGGCTTCCTCATTCATTGATAACAAAGGAAGTATGTCGCTGGCTGCATGGGCGATTGAAGCGATGAAGAACTATTCAACTAACATTCCTGTAAAGGAATTCCCTACGGAGGGGAACACCCAACATGACCATAATTGTAACAAACGGATTCAACCTGACCCAAACCATCATCCGAGAAAGTAGCAAGAACTTAACACCTACAGAGAGGTGGGTGTTAGTTGTGATTGCGGATACATGCAATGCTGGTGAAGGGTGGCAAGGTTATCCATCTGTCACCACTATTGCTGAACGTACAGGGTTCAGCCGTAAAGCTGTCAGCAGTGCCTTAAAGTCTCTCAAAGATAAAGGTATTCTATCCGCCTTACCCGGCTACACAGGACGTTGCTCTCACTACATCATCCACATCGAAAAGATTGCTGATGCTAGGTACGCAACGCAAGCCGAACTGGACAAACGGAAAGAGAAGCAAAAACCTGTTGACAGGTCTACTACTGCCGTGCAACAATCTTCACATCAACAAGTCTTCAGTCATCCAGACTACGATGACGACGAACTTGAACAGCCGCCATTTTAGACTGAGGAAACACACATGAAACCAACCATTCCAATGCAACAAGTGAAGAAAGCTCCCGTCCCTGTTGTTGTGACACAGAAGCCAACGGTGACACAGACAACATCACTATCTGCCCCACACCCTCCTAAACCGTCATTATCTGACACTGAATGGGAGTTTTACGAAGGTATGGAACCACATGAAATGGACATCAACATTGCTAAGTTCATTTTGTTCAAAGTGAAGAGCTGTAAGGAACGCGGTGTTGAATGGAAGTTGACATTTCAGGCTGTTAAGAACTTGATGAAATCCAAGAAATGCTATTACACTGGTCAGAAGCTGACGCAGCCTGTAAAAGGCATGGCGGGATTCATCAAGCGTGAAACAGACATTACACTGGATCGGATTGATTGTAAGAAAGGATATGTGAAAGGGAATGTTGTTGCTTGTTCCACTTGGGCTAATCAGTTGAAATCTGAAGCTGAGAACAAAACTGTGTTCAGCGTGGATGACGCTGCCAAGGTTTTTGTAAGGGCTTCAAAACGTTTGAAGAAGAAGGATGGGGTGTAGAGCTATGCAACTAAAACTGTCCTACGTCCAAGGCCCAAACAACACAATCAGTGTTGCTGACGGCAACAGTATTTTTCTAGGATTTATTTGTACCAACCCATTTGGTGTGTTATCATTCCACCAAGAGCAATCATTGAACATTCAGGAACACGCTGAATTGTGTCATGTGATGCAGCAGATTCATATTTACATCGGAACATGACATGAACATTTATCAAGAAAACGGCTACACCTCTCGCAAGGACTATCTACAATCCCTTGCAGAAGAATACGGGGTGGATTACCAATCTGTTGCTTGTCTGTCAGCACTACTTGGCGACGAGGAATCGTTTGACGGGCTGGTTAGTGCTGTAGAAGACATTGCAATGGCTCAAGAAGATGGGGAGATGATGTGATGACTAATTATCGCCGCGATGTAGAGCAATTGCTTGATGAGTGGGTTGATGAACCGGGACAAGGTAAGAACATTGTCAACTGCATGATTGACTGGCTGTATTCTGATGGGTGGTGGCTTGATAAGAACATCAGTCAGTATGACCGTGATCGACTGAAAGAGATGGCGGGGAAATTGTAATGTACGTGCCAATTACAAAGGAAAGGAGACTGAGGTCAATCAGCAACATGTTTGGTAGCGCACACGGTAAGCCGTTTAGAGCCTTTGTTTGTGATAATTGTTGCTATGACCAGTCTTACCAGTCAAAACGCACCCCAGACAGCGGTAGAGAAAGTTGGATGTGTAGTGCATGTGGTCATAACGGTATTGGCTCAATGTACAACTGTGTACATGGCGATTGGTTATGGGTTTGGGTTGTTGATGAAGTGTTAGAGGAATACTGTAATGCCAAAAGTAAGTCCTGAAATCATATTCCGTAAACACCGCCCTAAAGTTCTTGTTGATTTGGTGAAAGAACAAGGGGATGATTGCTTCCTCTCCCCTTTCGATGAAGATTACATGCACTTGCTGCCGGACTTGTCTAAGGAATATAAATCACAAGGATATAAGTATTCCAAAAGCAGTGGTGTTATGCTGACAAACCTTGTGTGTGTTGAACCTCACACAGACGGAAGTGTTGGATGCCTTGAAACTGATACAGCGTTGTTTGGGCTGCTTGCTGGTGGAAAGAACTTGAAACTTATGGTAAGGAAGAAAGACAGCATTTATTGGCAGAGTTTTTATATGTATCCGGGGGATTGGATAATGTTCAATGATAGTGATGAACACCTTGTCATGGCTGAAACCAAGTGGACAGGGTTGGCTATTCAGATTGGGAATGGAGAGACGCAATGAATTTCCTAGAAGCAATTGCTGAATTGCAAAAACCAGAGAACATCAAAACCAAGTGCATCCGCCCTGCCATCTGGAATGATTGCTATGCTCATTACACCATTTCCGATTTTGGTACAGGGCTGGTGATGAGTTTTGAGGATGAACATTACGATCCCTACGAATCCAACCCTTTTTACATCCCGTATCATGTTGATGTGTTGACAGGGGAGTGGCTGATGTGCGATATTCCCGCTTTGCCAGAATATTCAGATGAGGGCGAAGAATGAAAATGCACGAAGCTATTGAAGCATTGATGCTTCCAGAGAACAAAGAGATGTGGATTCGCCCAATCTGTTGGACAGGGTGGACACAGGCGTATTGTCCTGACCGTTCGTCAACATCCTTGTTGCTCGTACCGGGGAGTCGTGGTGGCGCGTATCACATGACTTACACGATCCGACACTTGGTTGATGATTGGGAAGTTGTTAGTCCTGATATTGTGTTGAAAGGAGGGTGATATGAACATTCCAGAATCCACCCTCAACGGGTGGCTAGAAACCCTTAAAGACAGTGCTGACGGTCTGTACCGCGACAGCCGATTAAATGCAGGCATCACGAAAGTAGAGATGTCGAGTGAAGCCGAAGGCATTGAATCGGCTGTCTATTACATCCTCAAGAAGATTAGAGAATTGAAACATGACAATCAGAATCAGTGAAATTGAGGGCAGTGATAAACTGCGCGTTGACCAAGTATTCAAAATCTTTGGTAAAGAGTGTCCTGAGTTGTATGGATACATCGAACACGATAAGGACGACTGGAACAGTTGGTACTTCTATGCCAACAGACCTGTACTTCTTGGTCTGGAAGAACTTGAACTCATTAGCAATGCAATCCGAGAGAAACAGAAATGACTTGGCCAACAACATCTCCACTAAAGCTACGTGATTTCAAGATTGTCAAGCTGTACAAGTGGCAGACAACTGAAAATCCTGATTCATCTCTTATTCCTTGTATTGTCTGGTGGAAGAAAGGGAATGAAACCGATGGCTACTGGTTCAAGGGAGAGTTGCTGTGCAGACAGTTCCCTAATGGAGAGGTTGTTGCCCTTGGTGATACGCTTGATATTCTAATCGACAACCTGTGCAATGACTACACTGACTTGTTTTATGGCTGGAACGAAGAATGAAATACAACGACTTCAAAGATGCCCTCCATGCGGCAGGATGGCAAGCAACACTTGACGCACAGCACACCGGGGTTCGAGACTTGTGGGAGAAAGCCTTCCCTCTTCATGCTAAGATTGAAGACTTGGAAGATACTCTGGATAGAGTTGAAGCAGAGTGTTACCATCTTCAAGACATGTTAGGAGACTGTACATGAACACATATATCCTGCTTTTCATCGTCGGCTCAAACATCGGCACAACTCAAGTACCACGATATGAGTCTCTTACCAGTATTCAGCAAGAATTTAATACAAAGAATAGCTGCAATGTAGCCCTTGCAAACATGCTGAAGCAAGTGTACAATCGTGCAGATGTCTTAACAGCACAATGTACGGAGAAATGAAATGCCTATAATCGAAATCATCGCAATGTTTGTCGGGGCTATTGCATTCATCAATGTGTTTGCTTCAACAAAGCAAATGTTTGAAGCCTTGCCAGATATTGATAGTGAGGCATTGACAAACATGATGTTCAGCACTATCCTTTGCTTCATCTGTGTAGGTGTTGTGGCTTACGCTGAAGCTATCAAACTTAACTGAGGGAATCGCTATGACAGATTTCGTTGAATTGACAGATGAAGAATATGCAGCCTTGCCACCTATGAGTAAGGCGCGGTACAAGAAAGAATATAACAAGCATCATGGGATTGTGAAAGCTGTTCCCGATGAAGCCGACGATAAAGACAGTAGCTTTGTCAGCAAGAAAATGTTGCGTGAAGCTATCCGTGACAAATGCCTTGATTGTACGTGCGACCAACGTACTGAAATCAAGATGTGTCCTGTGACGAAATGTCCGTTGTGGAAGCACCGCCCATTTCAGAGCATTAAAGTTTTAGAAATTGTTGAAGAATATGTTGACATTGATGATGAAGCAGCCTAATATCACTTCAGGAATAGGGCTAGAATGAATTATCTTATATAGCCCTATTGAAGATTTTTGAGAAATGGCTCAAGGATGAGCAAAGGTACTAGCAACAACCTGTTGTTATTTTTGTTATAGGAAAACACTATGAAACATATCAAGATGACCTCTCTGTCCAAACGTGGCGACAAATGGCTGGCAAAGCTGGAATGCACACATTGGTTGTTCCTAAAGAATACAATTATTGCTTCAGGTGCATTGGCTACTGACGGACATGTCTACACGAGCAATTGCTCTGTGGTTAGTGACAAGCCAGTTGACATTGTAGCTGTGAAGAATGCAATCAGTCAGCAATGGCGAGTTTTTGGTTAAAGGAAATGAATAATGGCAGATGTTTTGCGACACGAACAATGCCCGCAATGTGCTGCAAATGGGAATGATAACAGCCGTGACAACATGGCTGTGTATTCCGATGGTGGGAAGCATTGTTTTGCTTGTGGGTATCATGTACACGGAACAGAAGACTGGGAAGAAGAGAATATGAGTGTAGAAAACATTAAAGATTTTAGTGAAGAAGCAAAGCAGAAGATTAAGGACATCACATCTACCAAAGGGAAAGGGTATCGTGGGCTGGATGACAAGATTACTGGCCCTTTCGGTGTTCGGTATGAATACGATGAATCTACTGGCGCTGTTGCAAAGCAATACTACCCTGTGACAATCAAGGGAGAACTCAGCGGTTATAAGATTCGTAAGCACCCTAAGTCATTCTTATCTATTGGTGAAACTGGGCGTACTTGTGATTTGTTTGGACAATTCAAGTTCAAGCAAGCTGGCAAGTATGTGTTGTTAGTTGGCGGTGAGTGTTTTCCGGGTGAAGTAGAGGTTCTTACCGAGAAGGGGTTCGTCCGCTTTGATGAACTTGAAAAGGGTAGTAAGGTGTATCAGCACTCCTTTGATTTAGGTCAAAGTGGTTTTGTAGTGCCATACGCTTACACTGAAAAGGAATACAGCGGGGAACTTGTCAATGTAACATCCAGCGTTGCGAATATCACCTGTACACCAGACCACAACCTAGTGTTTGTGACTCAAAAGGGCGAGGTAAAAGTTCAACCGGCAAAAGAGCATTTTTCAAAAGGCTGGAGCATCCCCACTGTTACTAATCACAGCGGGGTGGGGATTAGTCTGACTGATGAACAAATCTCCTTGATAATCGCTATATGTGCAGACAGTAAAATTGATAAGCGTGTAAACTCACGAGGACAAGTACATTTTGAGTTTATTAAACAGCGTAAAATAGAACGTCTGACAATGTTGCTAGAATCTCTTGGTATAAGCTACACGACTTACACAAGTGAAAGAGTAAAAACTGGACAAGTATACACAACCTTTAACTTCAAGTTACCTGATTTTGTAGAAGGTAAGATGTTGCCAAAGAGTTGGCTGGCTGATGCTACTTGCGAACAACAGAACCATATCCTTGATGAAATTATCTTGTGGGATGGGAATTTGGTAAAGGGTAGGAATGCTTTTGAGTTTAGCAGCAAACATCTTGACGAAGCGAGTTTTGTACAATCTCTTGCTGTGTTAAATGGTAGGTATGCAGGTATTCGCAAGCGCAATAATCATCTTGGAGAGTGGTATGCTGTAAAGGTATCTAACACCAAGATGAACATATCTTGTCAATCAGTGGTCAAGTCAACTTCTGACTACAATGGGAAGGTATATTGTGTATCTGTACCGAGTGGTATGATTGTTACTCGCAACAGTGGTAAGATTGCGATTGTTGGAAATTGCGATCAGCTTTCTGCTTACCAGATGCTTCGTGAATACCAACTCAGCAAGGCTGGTGGGGAAGATTATGCTCCGATTGCTGTTGTCTCCCCGACAATCGGTGAGAATTGCAAGAAGCAGATTCAGAAGCAATACGACTTCCTCAACCAGTTTGAACGCATTATTGTAGGCTTTGACAATGACAATGCTGGACGAAAGGCTACAGAAGATGTGATTGATGTCCTTCCTCGTGGTAAGGTTTGGATTGCTAATTGGAATTACAAAGACCCGAATGAATATCTGGTGAATGGAAAGAGCAGGGAGTTTGTGCGGGATTTTTATAATGCTGAAAAGCATACACCAGCAGGTGTTATTGCTAGTGACAAAATCTTTGAAGAGGTGCTGAAACGGGCAGAGAGTGATAAGCTACCGTTTGCTCCATTTCTCGGCGGGTTGAATGAAATGCTTGCAGGTGGTATCACCTATGGGTTTATTGTCAACATCCTTGCCGGGTCGGGATGCGGCAAGTCGGCCCTTATCAATGAGAATGTAATCCACTGGACTAAGAAGTTGAATGTCAAAGTGGGTGTTGTTAGCCTTGAAGCAGATGCTGGATATTACGGTGAACAACTTCTCAGTCGGTATATCGGTAAAAAGATTGCTCTGATTGACAATAAGGAAGATAAAGTAAAACTGCTTACTTCTGAAGAAACAAAGCAGCTTGCCCACGACCTATTCACAAGTGAAGATGGTAGCCCTTCATTCTATATTCTGGATGATCGCGGTGACTTTAGCCAACTTCAGGAAAAGATTGAAGAACTGGTTGTCGCATTTGGTGTTCGTGTGATCATCATTGATGTTATTAGTGATGTGTTTGCCGGGATGACAATTGAACAAGTCGATAAGTGGATGCAGTGGGAAAAGTGTCTAGTCAAGCAATACAATTGTATATTGGTGAACATCGCTCATGTTCGCAAAGCATCTGGTGGTGAACAAGCAGGTAGTCAAGGGGCGTTTTTAACTGAGGAAAGTATTCTTGGTAGCGGTAGTCAGTTCAGAAGTGCCGGTATCAATATCTCTTTACAGCGAGATAAGAATGCCGAAGATGAGATTGACCGCAATACAACATACGTACATCTTCTAAAGTCTCGTGATACTGGTATGACAGGGAAGGCTTGTGAAGTTTTTTATGATTTGAAGAGTCATACTTTGTATGACAAGGAGTACTATTTTAGTCATGTAGAGCCACCACAATTCTAGTCATTGACAATTGCTTCACAATGCCCGACAATGTGTTCGGGCTTTTTATTTTCTGGAGAAACGTGTGAACAATAAGATCAAGCAGGATTTTTCTAATCCACAAGGGTTTTGTTATGATGTGGAATCTGACAATTTTTATTTGGAAGCGAAAGAAATCTGGATGATCCACATTAAAGATTTGCACAATCCAGAGAACAAACTCACTGTCTATCCGTTTCGTGATGGGAAAGAGAAGTGTCGTAAGCAGTTCCTATCTTTCTTTGAACAGTATGAGAATCCATTTATTGTCTTTCACTTTGGCTTGGGGTTTGACGCTTTCATCACACGGAAGTTTCTTGGCCTTGAGTTTACGGTTGGGCCAGACACGCTCGATGGAAAGCCTTGTGTTTATTGGGACTCTTTCTATGCAAGTCAATACATTCAGCCTGATATGAATGGGCATGGTTTGGAACCTTGGGGCGAACGTCTTGGCTTGAGCAAGATTGACTTCCACGACTTCAGCCAGTACTCAGAACAGATGGATATTTATTGCCAAAGAGATGTGGACTTGAATATCCGCGTATTCTGGAAAGAATGGGAACAATTTAGCGCAATCTATGACTGCAAAGAGTCCATTCCAGAGCATTTCCGTATTGGGCAGAAGTCCCACTACTTGATGTCTTGCCAAGAATACACCGGCTGGAAGTTTGATATTGAAGCGGCTACAGAATTGAAGCCAAGAATTGAAGCCATGATGCTTGAGATTGAGCAGGACGTTGAGCCACACCTACCTCCACGGAAACTGAAAAAGGGGGAGGAAAAGGAGTATACAATGCCTGCAAAGCCATTCAAGAAAGATGGAACATTATCTGCGACAATGTTGAAGTGGGCTGAAAAACACAATGCTATAATCACAGAGTCATCCGTGGTTGCATACGGGCAAGAGTATGAAATAAAAGCTGGTCAAATGCTTGATGTAAAGATGCCAATGAAACTTGGAAATCAGGAAGACTTGAAGGATTGGTTCTTAGAATTGGGATGGAAGCCAACCTTTTGGAATTTCAAGAAGGATGAGAAGGGTAAACCAATTCGTTTGGATAACGGGAAACTGATTGAAACCACTCCGAAGATTCAAGAAGCGGGGAAGATTTGTCCTAATTTAGAGATTCTTCAGGGCGATTTACCGAAGAAAGTGGTTAAGTGGCTTAGCTTGCGTAATCGTCACTCTGTTTTATCCAGTTGGCTTGAACATCCACGATTGAAATGGGATGGAAGATTACCAGCAAGTCGAACAGGTATCACACCAACACACAGGCAGCGCCATTCGGTTCTGGTAAATTTGCCAAAAGCAAGTGAGAAAGTGTTGCTTGGTAAGGAGTTTCGCAGCCTATTCATTGCTAATAAACTTGTCTCTGTTGATATGGCAGCCCTTGAAGGGAGGTGTCAAGCGCACTTCACCTACAAGTATGATGGAGGTGAGACGGCTCGTGAATTGCTAGATGGTGATGTTCATTCCAAGAATGCTAAGGCTTTCTTCCCAGAGGAAACAAAAGACTTTGACCCGACAGCAGAGGGGTTTGACAAAGAGGTGCCTGATTTTAAGCCGTACCGAGACAAGAGTAAGAACGGGTACTATGCAGTGTTGTATGGTGCATCTCCAACAAAGCTGGCATCAACACTCGGTAAGCCTGCTAAGGATGGAGAGAGGTTGTACAACGCATTCTGGGAAGCCAACCCCGCAACGGCATCTCTCAAAGACAGCGTTGAGAAGTTCTGGAACACTAAGGGGCAGAAGAAATGGCTTCCGGCTATTGATGGACGTAGGTTGATTACACGGAAGAAGAACGCACTCCTGAACCAGATTTTTCAGGCCGCAGGCGCGATTAGTATGGATTACGCTATTTGCTTCTTGGATAAGTGGCTTGGTGGTATTAAGTTTGATGAGATGGGGCGTCCCCACTATATTTACAAAGGGTTTATTGTAAAACGTGTTGGATATATGCACGATCAGACGGATTGGGAATGTCCTGAAGAAATTGCTGAAGATTTGAAAGTGTTGATTGAGAAGTCCTATTCCACTGCGGGAAGGTATTTGAAGTTTGCAGTTCCGCTGATTGGTGAGGGGAAGGTTGGAAATAATCTAAAAGAGGTGCATTGATGGGAGAGTGGAGAGATATTACTTTTTGCGAAGAATGGCGAGGAGTTTACATAATTAGTTCTTTAGGGGTTGTAAAACGTATTGGAGAGGAGCCGGGCCGAAGACCACGGAAACTTATTGGCCCCAATGGAGAGATACCTGAGCGAGACAACGGGAACGGATACAAGATGGCGCAGCTTCGCCTAAACGGGAAGATGAAGAATATGTACATCCATCGCCTAGTGGCCATGATGTTTATACCAAACCCCGAAAATAAGCCTTGTGTTGGCCATAAAGACCACGATAGGGCTAATAACAGTGTTGAAAACCTGTACTGGTGTACACATGCAGAGAATACGCAGCATGGTGTAAGAGATGGAAAGATTAATGCTAAGAAGCGTGGAAATACAAATAAGCTATCCTTTGTTGATGTGTGCAACGCAGCTATCCTTGCCAATAAGGGGAGGGGTGTGGCACAAATTGCAAGAGAGCTAGACTTTCCACGGACAACAATCTCAAGCCTATTTAATGGAAGAAGCAATGCAGAGCTTTTTCAATTTGCGTTAGAAGAATTGAAATAACCACTTGACACCCCACACAAGGACGTGTGATACTACCCCTGTCAATGCAGTCATTAATTCGGAGAATGAGATGTTCTACATTTGTGTAAAACCTAGCGAACGCAAGCGCATTTGCTCTGGTGGAAAAATCTGGGTGAAGGATATGCAAACAGATGTGTATGTAGCCAAGAAAGATCGTGGAGAATGGCACACCAAAGAGAGTGCCAGACAACACATTACTGAAGATTGTGAAATTATTGTTGAGGAGAAAGACGAATGAAACATTATAACTTTGGGTCAATAACCCAGTTCCGTAACATCTGTAAGCAAATCAAGATGGAGGCGGAATACCAAGGAAAAGATGCAGATGGGAATGATGTATATAACCCAAATGCACCAAAGCCAGTCCTTACATTCACTGGAACTGTGAAGCTGCACGGCACCAATGCTGCTGTTGTTTACAGCAAAGAGCATGGATTGTATGCACAAAGCCGTGAACGTGTGTTGAGCATAGAAAGTGATAATGCTGGCTTTGCTTTCTATGTTGAAAGTAATCGGGAATACTTTGAGAAGGCATATGGACAAGCCCTAGAAGATCAGGGGCTGGATACACTGATTGTGTATGGGGAGTGGGCAGGGGGGAATATTCAAAAAGGTGTTGGTGTCTGTAACATAGAGAAGCAGTTCTATCCCTTCCTTTGCAAACACTTATATAAAGACACAGAGTTTTCTTTCATACCTTATTGGGAAGCAACACCAGAATCTAAAGAATACCCAATCACTTCATTCCCAACATTCACTCTGGATATTGATTTCAATCATCCTGAGCTTGTTCAGAATGAGTTGATTCGTATCACTGAAGAAGTGGAACGTGAATGCCCTGTTGCCAAGGCATTTGGTCATTCTGGTATTGGTGAGGGGGTGGTTTGGACTGCTGACTGGAACGGCAAGCAATACCGCTTCAAAGTGAAAGGTGAGAAGCATTCTTCCAGCAAGGTAAAGACCTTGGCGAGTGTGAACACAGACAAGATTGAGAGTTGTCAGAAGTTTGCTGAATATGCTGTCACTGAAAGTCGGTTTGAACAAGCATTACAAGCTGTATTCCCTGATGGGAATCTGGATGTGAAGCAGATTGGTGCTTTGTTGAAGTGGATGAACACAGACATCATTAAGGAAGAGATGGACACACTGGTTGCCAACAATCTTGAGTTCAAGGAAGTTGCGAAATACATTGCTGACGCAACTAGGATGCGGTTCTTTGAACGCGCCTTTTGAGCGTATTTGACAATTAATTTTACAAATAAATTGATTGACACTGGCTGGTTCTGTGTTATATTGATTGTACAACGTAAACGTTCTCAGGAGAACGAAGATGAAAGAAGTAAACAATGCTGTGAAGATTTCTGACTTGGTTTTTGAAGCCAACAAGACAAGCGGCGGAAGTCGTGCTATCAGTAATTTTGACAACGGCTACCAAGCCTCTGTTATCACAGGCGGATGGGCATACGCCACTGAAGACGCCCCTTACGAAATTGCAGTAATGTGCAACTACGACTTGTGTTATGATACACCAATTACGAATGATGTTCTTGGGTATCTGACCGAAGAAGCCGCTAACGATATTCTTCAACAAATTGCTAACTTACCAAAACGCGGAGGCACTAAATGACAATCTTATCTTCCATAACTTTCATTCCCGTAGAGGATGTTGCTCTTGGGTGGGAAAAGGCAACACACACCTTCCCTAACAACCTTCAAGTAACTGTGATGAAGAATGCTGGACAAGGGTTGTATGCTGTGCTGCTAAGCAACGAAGCGGCTAATGCAATTAACAGCAATGAGGATGTTCTTGCTGGCTTGACAGGCGTAGAAGCAGAGGCTATCCTTATAGAAGTTGAATCAGCGTAGGAGAACAAAGATGTCTGCAACCTATCCCGGAACAAAATATAAACCCGGACAGTACATTCGAGCCACTGTAAGTGATCCAGAGTATTTTGAAATTGGTCAACGAGGGAAGATCATACGCATCCAAGAAGATGGATACAGTGCTGATGGGTATTCCTATTACATTGAGTTCGTTGATGGGGAAGTGTATTGGTATTTGGATGCTGATGAGTTTGAGCTTGAACATTAATAGGAGAAACACTGTGACACACAACAAACAAAATGGTTCGGCAGGCTTTCCAATCCTGACAATTCTTTTCCTCATCTTCCTAACACTGAAACTGGCTGGTGTTGGAACCGTAGCAACATGGAGTTGGTGGGCTGTGACAAGCCCTTTGTGGATTGGAGCAATCCTGATTACCACCCTTATCATCTTTGTGGCTTGGGCAGAGAAGAAATAACGCAGCAATATGACATTTCGTTGTGTTGTTGCTATCCCGCTAACATCCCGTTAGCACATTGCGGCAAGCATCCTATACAATAGGACGTGCGCTTGCTTTACATTATACGTCTACGGACGTTCATACAGAGAGATTGAAATCTATGGAAACTATTAACAACGTAACCATGTTGTACTGCAATATCAACACCCCTAAGAACAAGTACCAGTCCGAAGAGAAGGAGTGGAGTGTTCAGGTTGTTGTCAGTAAGGAAGATGCAAAGGCTTGGAACAAGAAGTTCCCTAAGCAGAAGGCAAAGCAATTCGATAATGATGAATTTACGGAGAAGTTCGACATTGATCCGCCGTTCAAGAATCAGGATGAACAATTTACAATCAAGCTGGCTCGTGCCACCACCTACAAGGATGGCAATCCTATCCCCGAGAAGTATGCCCCGAAGGTGTATTTGAAGATTGGGAACGGCAAGGTGCAGGACATCACCAAGACCAAGTTGGTTGCAAATGGAAGCACGGGTAAGGCAGCATACGATGTTGTTGAGAATAGCTTCGGTACGTTTGCCAAGTTGAACAGCATTTGTGTTGAGCATCTGATTGAATACATCCCCGCTGGTGGCTCTGGCAGCCCGTTTGGGACGGTTGTCGAAGATGAAGTGGACGCTGAACGGCAAGAGACGTTTGCTGGCTCCAATGCCCCTGCTGCGAAGCCTAGCAAGCCTGCTGCAAAGAAGCAACCTGAACCGGAAGCTGAAGAGGATTTTGACGACGACACAGCACCTTTCTAAGGTGCCCTCGTTCTGATATAACCAAAGCACAAGGACGTGCTGCAAATTAGGAGAACATTGTTATGAATAACAATACTGAACAAAAACGTAACGTAGGGCGTCCGCCTCTGAATGATAGGGCCGCAATTGACGCCATTATGAAGAATGAAAAGACACGCGACCAATTCAAGGAAGTCGTAGACAACCTTGTATCTTCAAAGTTAGGTTTGCTAATGAAGCAAGAGACTCACACATCTGATATTGCTGGCGCTGCTGAAACATTCAAGCTATCTAAAGGGTGGATCAATACATTGGTCAATGGCTTGGCTAATGACAAGATTCAGGAAGTTGCTGAGAAAGGAAGTTTGATTGCTGAAGTGGTGGAAGAATTGTTTGCTGAAGGGGAATAAAATGTCTCGTGTGCTGCTTGATGCAGAATTATTCTCATCAATTGATTTGTCTAAACGTACAGTGGTGATTGATGCGGATACATTGCTGTTTCAAGCAGCCGTGTGTCAGCAGAAAACCACTTATCTTGTCACGCATATTCCAACTGGCAATGGTGGGTGGTTTGTGGAGAACAAGAAACAATTCAAGGAGTGGTTGCTCACCGAGGAAGCTGAAGGATTTAGTGAGGAAGATTATTCTCTGACACCTGTTGTTACATTGCATGGTGAAATTAGCTATGCTTGTCACACATTTCGACAACGGATTGAGGAAATTGTTCGTAATACAAATGCTGACGATTTCCGTGTTTGTATTCAAGGGAATGACAATTTCCGTAAGCAACGAGAAGCTAAGTATGTTCGCTATAAACAAAATCGTACAGGTGATAAGCCATTGCTGTTGAAGGAGCTTGCTGATTGGGTTAAAGTGAAGTACAAGGATAAGTGTGTTGTTTCGCAAGGGGAGGAGAGTGATGACATTGTGACACGATTCTCTTCTTTCTTCCTGAAGCAAGCAAAATCTCGTGACCAGTATAAAGCTGTCATTGCTTTTGTTGATAAGGATATTGCCGCCAATCATATTGGTTGGAGCTACAATTACAACAAACCGGAAGATGGGGTGTGGTGGAATAGTAAGAAAGCAATGCAATATAATCATTGTATGATGGTGTTGACAGGGGATGCTGCTGACAACGTTACTGGCCTTGGTAAGCTGTCACCAGAGATTATTGAGAAATACAGCTTGCGCTCTACCAAAGGAGTTGGTAAGGTGAGTGCTGAAGCAATCCTATCTGGTGCTGAAACGGAAAAAGAGCGTTGGGAACGTATTATTGAAGCGTACAAGGCTTCGTGGCCTGAAGACGGAATGGAACGTCTGGAAGAGATGAATTGGTTTATGTGGCTTCGTCGGACAGAGAACGAAGATTTCTGTTTGGATAAATATCTGAAGAAGATTGGAGTTGAATTAGATGGGACGTAAATACGGGCCAGCAGCAGGCAAGGGGCTTGTCTACTATTCCGGGTATAATGACGGCACATACCCAACAAGGAAAGACGGGAAGATTACTGATGAGCATACAATCTGGCGAGGAATGCTTCGCAGGTGCTATGGGGATAAGGGTCAGCCGTTCGATGACGCCTATACTGAGTGCAGCGTGTCAGACAATTTTAAACTGTTTACATATTTTCACGAATGGTGTCAAGACCAAGTAGGTTTTGGAAATAGGGATCACAAGGGGGTAATGTGGAACCTAGATAAAGACATACTATTTGAGGGAGGGACTAAACAATACAACGAACAACATTGCATTTTTATCCCTCAGTGGTTAAATGCAACACTGATTAATACAAAAGACCGAAGAGGTGAGTTTCCTGTCGGTGTACATTACTGCAATAAAAGATCAAAATTTATCGCACAGATAAATAAAAGAAGCAGGCATACAGGGCTTGGCGCATTTTCAAACCAGCACGACGCTTTCTTAGCCTATAAGTATGCGAAAGAGACATATTTAAAGGAAGTAGCGGAACAGTTATATGGAACAATTGATGTCAGGCTGTTCAACCGGCTCTACAACTACGAGGTAAACATCTGTGACTAAAAAGAAACAAGATGAACGCTTTCATTATGAACCTTGGCTTGAAACACGAATCTGGAAAACTAAAGCAGAGTTTTTCAAATACATTCGTGGAGCATTGCGGATGCAATGGAAGCGGTATCCATTGAAGATTGAATACAAAAACTCACTGGCAATTCCCAACTTTGAAGGAAGTGGTGTCACTAATCCACGAGTGAAGAAAGTGATTCAGTGTGCTGAATGTAACCAATGGTTTGCACAATCAGCGATCGAGATGGATCACCGAAAACCTTGCGGAACTATTCGTGATTGGGAAACAGCAGGGACATTTTTACACAACATGTTTTGTGACAAAGAGAATCTTGAGCCTGTCTGTGTAATTTGCCACGGGCATCGAACTTACGCAGAACGCATGGGAATGTCAATGGAAGATGCTATTATCGAAAAGCAATGTGTTGCCTTTGGTAAGCTTCCAGCGGCTGAACAGTCTGCCAAGTTCACAGAGATTGGACTGAATCCAGATGAATACAGCACCAAGGAAAAGAGGCGTGATGCCTATCGTGAATACTTGAAAGCGGAGCGAGACAAGAATGCGTAGTCTAGAGCCAGAATACCGTGAAGCTGAACGTAACGCAGGATGCCGCGCATGTAGTAGGTCAATCAATAAGGGTGAAAAGATGGTAAGTTGGTACAGCCATTGGAACTCGGGAATGCACATTATTTTGTGCAAAGATTGTGTGTTTAGTATATATGCTTTGGTATTCAATCAATTGCAACCAGTGGAGAATACAAATGCGCCTGCTGAAACGATTAACTGTTGATGACCGCCCCTTCCGTAACAAGAGTGGCTTGTTCTACAGTAATGATGTTATTGTAGAAAAGTGCCTAGCTGTTACTGGCTATCCAAATCCACTGCCAAATCATCTCGCATTGTATTACTTCGCGTTGATTGGACAGAATGCTTTGGTGATTGAGATTTATCAGTATGATGTAACGGAGAAAGATTGATGCAACTGAATACACCGGAATGGTTGGACAAATACAAAGAACTTGTTGCATCTGGTCTTAGTCAACGCCAAGCCTGTGCAATTCTTGGGATTGCTCGTGCTACGGTTTATGATACGTTGATTCGTGTTGAGCAATACAACCATGTTGAGAAGGGAGGAAGTAAGTCTGTAGAGGATAATTCTGTTGTTCTGATTATCAGTGACATGCACATTCCTTACCATCATCCAAAGATGTTAGATTGGCTTCAGTCACTGAAAGATAAATACAAGCCGACAAGAATTATATCCATGGGTGACGAGTGCTTCCCTCCCGATGTAGAGATTCTTACAGAGAACGGGTTTGTGCGTTTTGATGAGATTTCTGAAACAACAAGGGTTGCACAGTGGGAGGAAGATTCTACTATTTCTTTTGTTAAACCATCTCGGATTATTAAAAAGCCCTATGATGGGCATATTTTAAAGTATTCGCACAAGTCTTTCGTCAGCAAAACTACACCGAAACACAATCTTGTAAAAGTAGATAATCAAGGAATTGTACACCGTAGAGAAGCATGGGATACTTATGGGAACGAGGCTTGGGCAATCCCACGTTACGGTTATCACTGTGGAGAGGGGTGTGGTCTTGATGAGGATGAGATTAGGTTGTATGTCGCTTTTCAGGCAGATGGAACTTTTACAAAAGGTGCGGTAAGATTTTCATTTAAAAAGGAACGCAAGATTCAACGGATTCAGTCGATATTAAATAACCTGAATATCCCCTTCAATTTGCATAACGTAAAACGTGGGGATTTTCAACTTTACATCGAAAAAGGGAACGTTCCTGATTATCTTACAAAAGTATTTAATATTCCCGTACCAGTCTTTTCTTTAGAGGAAAAGAATATATTCTTAAAAGAACTGGGGGAGTGGGATGGAACATCAAGGAAGGGTCACACAAGGTACACGTCAGCACTGAAAGAGAATGTTGAGTACGTTCAAATGATGGCAGTAACTAGCGGGTGCTACGCTAGTCCAGTAAGGCCAGCTAATGGTGAGTGTTCTGCTTACAGTACAGACGTTGTTTGGGAGAAAGAAAAATGCTCCATAAGAACCGCCAAGAAAGAGTTGTTATCTTTCAGTGGGTTTGTCTATTGCTGTACGGTTGATACAGGAATGATCATTGTGAGACAGGATGGACATATTAGTGTGTCTGGTAATTGTGACAAACACGCGCTGTCTTACCACGATTCTGACCCAAACTTGAAGAGTGCTGGTGATGAATTATCGGAGAGTTTGATTGTCGTCAAGAAGCTACATGAGATGTTCCCGGCGATGGATATTCTTGAAAGCAATCATGGCTCTCTAATCTACCGGAAGGCCAAGACGCACGGTATTCCTAAGCAATACTTGAAATCTTACAACGATGTCCTTGGTGTTACGGACGGCTGGAAGTGGCATTTTGATTTGACAATTAAGCTGCCGAACGGCTCCCCTGTTTATTTCCACCACGGAAAGAGTAGTGATGGATTGCGGCTTAGTCAGACAATGGGGATGAGTTGTGTTCAAGGGCATTTCCATGAGAAGTTCAAGATTGATTATTGGGCTAACCCTCTTGGGCTGTACTGGGCTATGCAAGTTGGTTGCTTGATTGATGATGACAGCCTTGCATTCGCATACAACAATGTGAACTTGAAGCGACCAATTATTGGTTGCGGATTGATTGTAGACAGTGTTCCTATTCTGGAGGCAATGCCTTTGTAGTGAAGCAGTTGACAACAACAAGGAAGTTGTTATATTCTACGTTTTTAACACAAACCTTTGAGGAAATAAATGGAACCAATCACTGTGCTGTCCTTGTTTGACGGAATGTCATGTGGGCAGATTGCACTTGAACGTGCAGGTATCCCCGTCAAGCAATACTTTGCTTCCGAAGTTGATAAGTGGGCAATTAAAGTGTCTCAACACAACTATCCAAACACCGTTCAATTAGGTGATGTCACAAAAGTTAGATATGAAAGTGGTGTGCTTTACTGTGAGAGCGGTGAATACAGTGTGGGTGAAATTGATCTTGTAATGGGGGGGAGTCCTTGCCAATCAATAAGTAACTTAGGCGATGGTTCTGGTCTAAGCGGTAAAAGTGGACTGTTCTACCACTGGTTGAGAATAAAAAACGAGGTAAATCCTTTGTACTGGCTATTGGAGAATGTCAAAGGAAGTAAAAAAGCCATTGATGAAATCAGTAAACTGCTAGATACAATACCAACGTTGTTGGATAGTGCTGATTTTTCAGCACAGAGGCGTAACAGATTATATTGGTCGAATATACCAATTAAAGTTGACAACAGTAAGTCGCCCACGATATTGACTGACGTTCTTGATGAAATCATCAGTGAAACAAGTGTGCTGTCTGCTGCAAGAGTTAAGTGGCTACTTTCTGAAAAAGGGAAGGAGTGCGTAGCCAAAAGGTACGCAAGTATTGATCCCGAAAAAGCAGCTTGCCTAACCGCACGGTCAGACGCCTCTTGGAATTGTAACTATGTTACAAGGAACGGTGTGCTGACAAAACTATCTTGTGAGGAGTATGAAAAGTTGCAAACGGTTCCTATTGGATATACTGGTGTGGCTAAGACATCAGAACGATACAAGATGCTTGGTAACGGTTGGACAGTGGATGTAATTGCTCATATCTTCAAAGGAATACTCCCAAAATAAAATGTTACATTATAACGCTCTGGCAACTTAACGGTTGTCAGGGCTTTTCTTTTTGTATTGTGTGAAAACGTTGTTGACACAAGAGATGAAGAGAAGTAAGATGAGACATCAAGACAACGAACAAGTGGACAATTCTATGTACACAATAACATTCACGGCTACATTCCCTGAAAAGATGGCTAACGTCATACGTGAAACATTCTCCAAACCGGGAATGTCTTGGCGCAATATGACATTGCCTTTGGAAATGAACATCTGGCAATCAATGGCGTTTCATCGCTTTGCCAATCATCGAGACAGTTATTACGTTGGTGGATGTTACGGGGAGAAAGATGTGTTGCTTTGGCAAGGAAATACGGTTACAATGACTTCAACAATCCCTACAGCAGAAAGCGATCTGGAATGGCTGCTTGGGGATATGTTGGAACAGTGTGCAAGTTTGAATTGGACAATTGGAGAAGATTGATGAGTGTAAATATAAGTGGACTTGATAAGAACCCGTTCAAGGTTGGGGATAAAGTGAGGGTTAAGGCTAGTGTATTGAGCACTTTCCCTGTTGTATTTAAGAACTTTCTTTCTGTGAAATATGCTATTGTCACGGGGGTCGAAAGTTACCGGGTATTTACAAACGTGGATGATGAGCATACGCACTTTGAACATTTTGAACTCTACAAAGAGGAAAAAGACATGACTCAACAAACACAGCAAAAGACAAAGCGTGTACCTTTCACACATGAATTGTGGGAGAAGTGGAAAGATAAGGGTGGGAAGGTGATTTATGCCAACGGCCCCCACATTATTAAGGATATGGTGTGTTTCAACAATGCAACGACAACATTCAGGTATGCTGGATACTGCGAGGAGCGTGATTGTGTATATGTATGTGAAGGGGATGATTTTTCTTTAGAAATCCACATCACAAGCAAGCGCATTCCTTTCAACCCTGAATTGAAAGATGCAAAGGTGTTTACAACAGACAGCAATCAGCCTGTCGTTGATTGGGTAATGTTTAAGGATGGGAGCGTGGCTTGCCAGTGGCCTAATCAGTATATGGGCTATTATCCTACCAACCTCCTTGAAATGGAAATTGAAGAATGATGGAACTTACTGCACCAGTCAACATACGCTTCAAGCATATTATCCATTGGGATATTGTGAACAACACACCATACCTGAATGAAAAGGTTGAAATGTCTATGGACGGACACAACCTTGGTGTGTATAATTCGGTAATAGACGGACTCATCCACATCCTTGAACAAGAGATGGGTGAGAAGGTGAAGGTGGTGCATGACTACAGGAATACACGAGATGTGCAAAATGACAGGGTTTGATGTAATCTACGGAATTGCTGGTGTTACAATTGATCCTCATGTCTGCCGTAGAAATGATGGGTGTACTGGTGGCGTAACGCTTGAAGAGGCGTGCGAACTTGTGGCACAATGGTATGACCAACAGGCGAAGCTGTGGCGTACTAAGCAACATCCAGATTGTCAATATTTTGTCTGACCCTTGTCAATATTTTGTTTGAGGAGAAACTATTATGGTACTTAGTCAAGAAGAATACGCCTTTCTTTCAAGCCTTCTTCGACGTAGAGCAAGGGCGCTAGAGACGTACTGTGAAGATGTTAATGAGACTGGAGAGGATTGCCTAGAAGAACTGATTGAGGTTGCTTACTTGCGGAAGCTGGCTGATAAGATTGAAGGAGATATGACAAAATGAAACTAGAACCAAAAGGTACTGAGTGGGTTTACTTGAACGAACGCTATGAAGTGTGCAGTAGTAATGGGTGCTGTACAATCGGTGAAATCTACCTAGACCACATGGAAGATGAATGGGTGTTTGACATTGAGACAAGGGAGCGTGTAGGAGGCAGTGTGTATTACAATGGTGAGATTGAAGAGATTAATCATCTGTTGAACAAGCTGAATAAACGTGATAAGTTGGGTAAATACAAACGTGTGGTGGAGAAGAAAGATGACGATGTTCAAGAAGGGTGATATTGTACGTTGGAATGGTGCAGATGACGCTGACCTGTATGAAGTTGGAACCCTTGCTGAAGTTGACCAAGTAGAATCTCTTGGTGGAGAAGAATACCTATATGTGAGGGCGACACACGAAGACAAAATTACAAGTCACTTCTCTTGGCGCTGGGACTATGTTGCATCGAAAACTTCCGATAAGGGAGAGACTGCTGTAAAGACCGAACCTAAAAAAACCGGAGGCTCAACACCAAACCAATATCGACTCTCTGTCAACTTGCCCCTGACATCTGACCGAACACAATTTGTTGATGTTGATTTGGAAGCAATGGATGTATCAGATGCTTTGGACTTATCTGGTAACTTACGTGATGTACAGAAAGCTTTATTCCGTATGGGAAAGAAAGACGGGGTGAGTGAAGCTTACGATTTCAATAAGCAACTGTTCTGTACATTGCGTGAAATGAAGAAACGTGGCGTTATCAGTCATGCTAAGTTTTGGGAGGCTACGCAAGCTTTGGAGGAGATTCTAAGTGAAAGCTGAACACAATGCACGCACATACCGTGACCTTTGCCCACAAGGAACACCCGAAGCTGTAAGGCGTAAATACAACATTGGTGACATCTTCCTGAACCAAGTTAAATGCCTATCTTGTGGGGATGTTATTACATCTGACAACCGTCACGATTTTGTCTGGTGTAGCTGCAAAAGTGTTGCTGTTGATGGGGGTAGTTGGATGAACAGACGATTGTTCAATGATGCTAACATGATTGAAGAAATGACTATCCCGTATGAACAAGATGTTGCAAGCGACATTGAATAATGTTATGCTTATATTCTGGCAACAGAAAATCTGGCTTGAATAAAACTGAGGAAACGAAAGATGAATAAAGAGTATGTGGTTGCACTAAGAGATGACCCTGTGTATGGAGAGGATGGCTTCAGGAAAGGTGATAAAATGGTAGCCATATTTAATGATGATTGGTTTACAGATACGTGTGGTGACAGCCGTACAATCAGCCACCATGTTGCACTAGGTAATGTGGAAAAGTACAACCCAGATAAATCATACCCTCTGAAGAAGTTCGAGAAAGACATTCGCAAGTTCAACGAGCGTTGTGGGAATGTTGATTGTACACCTGAAATGTCTCTTGCTGAGACTTGTGAATCTGTCTTGCCACAAGCCAAGGTTATTCTTGAGGAATCTAAGGAATTGCTGAAAGCCTGTGAAGAACAAAATGAGCAGGAGCTTATTGACGGTGTTGTGGACATCCTTGTCACATCTCTCCGCTTGCTTTCGTTGCTCGGAAAGCGTTATGATTTGATGAAGGCAGCAGAATTGGTTATGGAGAATAATCATCTGAAGTACACGAAGGATATTGAACAAGCTGAGCAGTGGCTTGTGGCGTCCCAGCCTGACATCTACGGCGCAACATCAGAGGTTGGCGGAAAGGATTATTACTACCTTAAAGACCTTAACGGGAAGATTCGTAAGTGGCCCGGATTTCCTAAAGTGGAACTGAATGTCGAGGAATTGCGGAAATGAAACAACAGATTGACAGCGAACTTGTTGGAGAGTTGTACGCCTCCGCTTGCCAGCTTTGTTCTACAGCAGGTGTCGTAGAAAATGTCTGGTTCAAAGAAGCACCATCACACATGAAACAAAGTATTGTAGAATTGCGTGAAGTGTTGGATAAGTTTTCAATGATTTTATATGGACGGACGTATGCAGAAGCAACGAAAGATTGAGCAAGGTGATACAGTGTTGTGGTATGGGTTGGTTTGTACTGTGTCATCGGTAACAGATGATGAACTGAGCCTTTCGGTCAATGGCCGCACGTATTATGATTATGCTTGGAATGTGGAGAAACTGGAACAATAATGGGTAAAACATATCGCGCTTCTGATTGTGACAGTGAAACACTTAACGAGAAAGAAGCAAAGCAACAAGCCAAACAACGTAAACGTGCTGTGAAAGAGCAGCGTGATAAACGGAAACAGAAGTATGAACAATCAGACAATGACGAGTGATATATTGTCAGACATCCCTGAGCACATTTGGCAACAATGTGGAGCCTACGAGGAGTGTCCCGAAGGGTGGCAAGAGACAGCTAAGAAAGTGGAAGCCGTGTTGCTTGCTGAAGGGGTGAAGATAAACCAAATCAAGGAGAAGTTCGGCGGGTTGCGTGTATATTGGGACTGGCCTGAAGAATGGAATGATTTGGAAGATGAAACGTTCCATGACAAATGTGAACAGATTGAATGCCTGATTGACATTGCTGATTGGGTGTGTCAAAAGACATGTATGGTGTGTGGCGAAAAAGGGACATTGTACAAGGAAGGGTGGGTTAATGTTCTCTGTGAGGAACATTATAATGAGTGGCAAAAACGGGTGAAAGGGCAATGATTAAAGTAAAAGGAAAAGGTGGGATTACAGCAAAGATTATTGCTGACAGTGTGTCCTCTGTTTCAGGTGATCGTATTACAACGTTTGAGCTTGAGTATCATCGGTACATTCATGGGGAGGTGATGACTCACCGAATGTTCAGCCGCAATGCCGCAAGTAGTCGGGCTATTCCGGTAAAGAACATGCTTGAACTGGTTCGCAATTCTCCAGCAATCCCTGTTCATTGGGGGAAGAATCAAGCAGGAATGCAGGCTAAGGAAGAATGTGATGCGCCTTTGGGCTTTGACAAAGAACTTAGTGGTGGGTGGAAGAGTACAAGCTACTTAACAAGAGACGTAGCGTGGAAAGCAGGCGCTGACAATGCTGCTATGTTAGCTGAGAAGTTCTCAGAGGCAGGTTATCACAAGCAAATTGTGAACCGTCTTGTTGAACCGTTTCAGATGATTAAAGTTGTCGTGACAGCTACGTCCTTTGATAACTTCTTCTGGCTTCGTTTCCATGAAGATGCCCAACCTGAGATTGCTGATCTAGCGCGTTGTATGTTGGTGGCCTATAAGCGAAGTAAGCCTCAAGAGTTGAATCCGGGCGAGTGGCATGTCCCTTATGTTGATGTAAGTTTCGACGAGAGCGGTATTGTCTATTCTGTTGATGGTGTGCCTATTACAGGGGATTACGCCATAAAAGTCAGTGCCTCATGCTGCGCGCAGGTGTCGTACCGCAAGAGTGACAATAGTTTGGAAAAGGCTGAAACTGTTTGGGAACGGCTTGTTGCAAGTCAACCTGTTCATGCTAGTCCTACAGAGCATCAGGCGACACCCATGCAATCCCCTGAAGGCTTTATCATCGTACACACAGAGCAGGGTTGGCACAACGAGTTTGAGAAAGGAGTAACTGGTAGATTGTTAGACACAGCCTCTGGAAACCTTTCTTCTGGGATGTCCAACAACTTCAAAGGTTGGATTCAACATCGCGCACTGATTGCAAATAATGTCTGCACCGAGTATGATTACTCGCAGGACGTAGATGAGCAGGGATTGGAAATTACAGACGAGGAAGAAACCGTATGACACAACTTGTAAGCTATAAAAACATCAGCATGTCAGATTTAATCCGTTGCCCAGGTTTTGATGGAACAGATGAGAAGATTAAGGAACTGTTATACAAGCTAGGCGCTGACACTTCGAAACCTATCGAATCGTTAGTCTGCGAACACAGAAATCTTAGCAGCCAGATTGTAACTTGTGAATATTTTATTTGCTTGGAGCGTCTCGATAAGGCATGGATTCAATCAGGACATGCAAGCATCGAAGCACTTTATGCCAGTAAGCCGGATATTGCGCCAGACTTGATTAAGATGAGTCGGCAAGGGATTGGTGAACGAGTGTTTAAGAAGAACACCGGCGAAAAGAATTATGGTGGGGATGAGTGATGGAACAACCTGTAAGTGTTTATAATGGAATTGTGATTGACTATAGCCGTGACAAACTGCTGCCAGAGAAAGGATTGGCAATGCTCACAGCAAAAGGATTTTACAAGAAAGACAATGAAGACTCTCCACAACAATCTTTTGCACGAGCAGCGACCTGCTACTGTTTTGGGGATTATGAGCTTGCACAGCGGATTTATGACGCTGCAAGCAAGCATTGGTTTACGTTTGCATCCCCTGTCTTGAGCAATGCTGTTGATGTGGAATGGCCTACGTTCACTGAAGATGAGTGGCTTGATGCAGCTAGTTGGCTTCAAAGGAATGTGGAACCCGATGGAATGCCAATCTCTTGCTTCTTGGTGAAGATTCCTGATAATAAGAGGGGGATTGTTGAAGCACGAACTGAAACAGCTTGGTTGTCAATGATGGGGGGTGGGGTGTATATGCCGCCAACCGCTCACCTGATGAAAAGAGTACAGGTGTGATGTCCCATCTCCGTGGGTATGACGCTGACACCTTGTCTTACCGACAGACAGCAAGCCGACGAGGAAGTATTGCAGCTTATGCAGATATTACGCACCCCGAGATTCAGTCATTCATTCAGATGCGTAACCCTGTAGGTGGGGACGCAAATAAGAAATGCTTTAACTTGAACAACGCTGTCAACCTTCCTGACAGTTTTATGGAAGCGGTTATCAACGAGCAAGATTACGAACTTGTTGACCCCAAGCATGGCCCTACAGGTCGTAAGCTGAATGCTGCTAAGGTGTTTGAAGAAGTGCTGGAAATGCGTTTTGAAACAGGCGAGCCGTATCTGCATTTTGTGGATACAAGTAATCGCTGCAAGCCGAAGCAGATTACCAATCCGTTGTACAAAGTAGAACAAAGCAACTTGTGTTGACATACTAGCGCAAGTAAAACTCCTCTAACTCGGTGGAACTCCAGAACGGACAATACCGAACCAAGCAGGAATACACTGTATTCCGGGCGTGTGTAACGACTAGCCGAAAGGCGTAGCTTCAAGCGAAGCGAAACGGGGAGAACTCTGACGAGAGTTAAGATATAGTCTGTTCTGCATGGGGACATGCAGCAGCTTGAATAGGGCGGGAAGGCAGTAGCGAAACCTTCTGAACATAAAGAGCGAAATCACACTAATGACTTCCGACAAACGTACAGCCGTTTGTTGCTTGTCCTCTCTCAATCTTGAGAAGTTTGATGAATGGAAAGACAGTGGATTGGTGAAAGACCTTGTACGATTGCTTGATAACGTGCTGGAATACTTCATCCGTCTTGCACCACCTGTACTGAAGAAGGCTGTCTATTCAGCCAGTATGGAACGCAGTGTCGGTATTGGAACTCTTGGATGGCACAGCTACTTGCAGAAGCACAGCATTCCGTTTGAGAGTGGCGGGTTTGATAGTGCAGCACAGCACACCAATATCATTTATGCTGGCATCAAACGTGAAGCTGAAGAAGCAAGTAAAGAATTGGCAATGACAAGAGGAGAAGCACAGGACTGTGTTGGTAGTGGATTCCGCAATGCCCACTTGATGGCTATTGCACCAAATGCTTCCTCTGCCGATATTGTTGGTGCTTCACCTAGCGTTGAACCTTGGGCTGGCAATGCTTTCAATAACCAAGGACGGGCAGGGAGCTTCCTTATCAAGAATAAGTATCTTGAGAAAGAGTTGGATAAGATTGGACTGAACACCAAAGAAGTTTGGGATAGTATTATTGCCAATGAAGGGAGTTGTCAGCACATTGCTGAACTGGATGAACACACGAAGAAAGTGTTCAAGACAGCACGCGAGATTAATCCGATGTGGATTATTGAACTTGCTTCCTTACGACAGCAGTGTGTGTGTCAAAGCCAGAGCATCAACATCTTTGTTCCTGAAGATATTACGATGCAGGAGATGGCAGATATACACATTGCGGCTTGGAAGAAAGGGCTGAAGTCTCTCTACTATTGCCGCGCTAAAGCCGCTGGCAAGGTGAGTGTTGGGACAGGTGGTGATACACCATTGAATAGCATTCAAGTGCGGCAGAAGATTGAATGGGCTGGCGAATGCCTGTCTTGTGAAGGTTGATAAAGTGGAGAATGTAATTGTCAGTATTTAAGGAAAGCACTTCCTATCGCCCGTTCGTATATCCTTGGGCTATGGAGGCTGCAAAGAAACATGCTATTGAAATGTTCTGGGATGTGCACCAGATTGAGTTGCAAGATGACTTGCGACAATACAACAGTAAAGATGGGTTGAAGACTAAGGATGTTTCTCACGAGACAAACAAGTACATCATTGACCAGTTGCTTTGTGTCTTCACTGAGATGGATAAGACTGTTGCTGGTGGATACATCCAGCTTCTACCCTACATCAAGAACAATGAAGCGCGTACATGGTTCCTCACTGTTGCTCAACGAGAAACCGTACATCAACGGGGATATGCTATTCTTGCTGAGACGTTTGGCTTCACAGATAAGGACTGGTCACGGTTCAGTGAATACGCAGAGATGCGTGATAAGCTGGATGCAATGACTGCTTCACACCTGAAAGGAAGGGACGAGTACAAGGCCGCTGTCATTTTGGCTACGATCTTGCTTGGTGAAGGAATTGGGTTGTTTGGTGCATTCGCTGTATTGCTTAACTTCAAGCGACAAGGGAAGTTGATGGGGTTTAATGATGTCAATCAGTGGAGCTTATTGGATGAGCAAGACCATGTGAATGGCAACATCAAGTTCTTGAATGAGATGCGTAAGGACTTAACTGAAGCTGAGAACTGGTCACTTGATCATCTGATTGAGCAGGTTGTTGAGAAGTACACCAGCGCCGAATACAAGTTCTTGGACTTGTTATACGCTGTTGGGAACCAGCAGGACTTAGCTATTGAAGATGTGAAGCTGTATATCTCATATCTTGGTAAGCTGCGATTGTTCCAGCTTGGGTTGGTGGCGTTAGAGGAAGTACCTACCAACCCCCTTGACTGGATGGACTGGATGTTGTCTGCTTCACGACATGATGCTTTCTTTGAGAAGCGTGTGACTGACTACTCACATAAGCGCCTTGAGGGTGGGGTTGATTACTCAAAGTACCGAGAATAATCGTTGACATGCACAAGGAAGTGCTTTAACATTCAACTCAACAAGACAACTTATTGCATGGGGAAGCAAAAATGGTAACACCTGTACTGAAGAACATGAAAATCCGTATTAAAGACGAGGCACATTCGCGCCTCGTGCAAGAAACTTTGTTTGAGATGGGATACATGTGGTTAATACCCGCTGGCGTACAATATACACACATGCCTTGGCTGAGTACCTATGAAGATGGGCGTATCTATTATGGACAGTCTCAAGGAAGTGAATTTGACGAGCACACAAATGAAGAAGTAGAACTTGTAACAACCCACTCTTTCAAGCCTATTGACCAAGAAGCTAAACGTAAAGCTGCTGAGAAAGAAGCTTTACGAAAGAATGTTGCTGAAATGCAGAAGCAACTTGATGAAATGAAGCAGAAGCTGGAGAACATGGCTTAACCGCCATGTTTAACATGACTAAAGATCAGCTTAAAACATTCCTAGCTTCCCACGGATGGGAAGAAACCAAGCATGGGAACTTTTTCACATTTATTCCATCCACTACTAGACATGGCTTGCCAATTCTGGTTAAGTACATTATACGGTTCTACGGGAAGAGGATGGTGGAGATACGGAAGGAGAATATTGACATGCCAGAAGATACGCAGTTCTTCTACAAGTTTGACAGGATTGCTAAGAGCAATTTGATGGGGATTCATCTGAGAGAGGATGATAGTGTGTGTATTGATGGGGTTGTCATTAAATAGGAGAACACAATGTTCGAGACAATGTTTGTTGTTGTAATGGGGTTGATTGTAGCTATTGGAATTGGTGCAGAGATTGTTTACAATATCCCTGACAAGCGAAAAGGGATGCTGCTTGCAATTTTGGCGGGGATTGTTATTGGTGTGTTGTGCAGAGGGATTATTGAAGCGGGGGAGATGGAAACAGGTAGTGTTAACAAAGGCAATCAAACTTACGAGGAGGGAGAGGGAGATGTTCAGCGAGGAGATTATTAGGAACTCTGTAGCATTCAGGTTGGCATGTGAGTATCGTAAACTTAAGATACAAGAGCTTATCGACAGCGGCGAATGGTATGATCCACTGCATGGTATCTGAAAAAAAGACATCCTTGTCTATAAGGCTCTTGGAGGAAACAACAAGAGCCGATGTAGTTATTGTTGTTCTATATCGGCGCTGGTTTATTTTACAGCACTGATAATTCCACGCAACACGTCCTCGTGCCTGTTAAGCATATTTACCTTATCATAGTAAATATATAGCCCCAAACCAACTATTACAGATACGAAAATAGCCCCAGCAAGAACAATTCCCCTCATCATAGAAACAGCTTTAATGACTTCACTTTTTGTGGTGGAGTAGTCTTTTTTCAAATCAGAGAAGTCACTAGCCAATGTGGCATGTTTCTGTTCAAGCACTAAAAAACTTTGTAGGATTTGAGTTTGCTGATTCAGCGTTGCTCTCATTTCCGTAAGAATTTCCATTTGTGTGTCTTGCTTGATTACAATAACGGCTACGTCTTTCTCTAAGTTACCAAACCTCTCCTCTTGTGCTTCATGGCTGATCATTTGTTATTCTCAGTTCTCTTAGTTAGCGTATAAGCACTAGCTGAAGCCCCAACCAGCATCCCGATAATCCACAAGATTGTTGTATTCAGTGTAGAATATACAAACTCATACTGTAAAGCACTAACACCAAGACTAAGGCCAACAATAACACCTAACATGACTAATGAAACAATGGAAGCAATGGCAACACCTGTAATGTATCCGAGCCGTTTAGTGCTTGGTTGTTGTGTCTTGCTGTCTGACATTGCGCTCTGTAAAAACGCTATCCAATTTGACATATAATCCCCTCCCTATGCAAAGGTACTACCTCCCCCTGTTATATGTATTCACTATTGAGCCAGCAATGCGTAAATCTGCTTCCTGAATGCTTCCCTCTCTGTATGTCCAAGAGCAGCAGGGCCATTAATAGCTTTAGTCACTTCCAACCATTGCTGCTTATCGACCAAAGCATTAATCTTCCTGCTATCCCAATACCAAGCAGCGGCTAACACAGCATACCAAGGTTCTTCCAGAAACTCGGGATGTTGGACGACATCTACACCAGTGGCTTTGTAGAAGGCGATGTAATTATCCTTGAATGTCAAATGACATCCCCCTCTTCCTCGGTACCTGTATCCATCCCCGCTTTTCTCATCCCCGTTGCCATACCTATTGGCATAGACACGATTGGCAATGTTTATTGGCTTTCCAGCATACATCTTAGCCAATGTCAGAGATGGGAACTTACTTGGAAACACCTTCATAAGCCTCTCAGGGGATGTGTAGTTGGTGTTTTCAACCAACCTAGTCCATCCCATTGTCTCGTGTCCAAACTGCCCTAGAAAGGCAGCTAGACGTGCTGGTGACGCATTAATTTCATACTTGGTGAGGAGAGATGAGAAAGCATTGACGTATTCCTTTACGTCTTTGCATTTCGGGAAGACAGAGCGCATTTGTTGTTCTGTTATATTCACAATACGCTCCATAGCTTAGTAACCAATAGCAAACCAATATGCTGTCAGGTTGGACGCTACAAACCCACCCCCGCTGGATACAGCACCATCGAAGGTGAATGTGGTTGTGGTGAGAAGTCTAGCTCCTGCCACCTCAACAGTGCCAGACGTGCTGGAATCTGCTGTCACTTGAACATTCAAACATGCCGTAGGGAATGCAACAGGGAAGCTGACCGTACTGCCTGTTGTCAACAACCCACTTCCCCATTGAATAATCAACCCACCGGGTAGTTTCTGATAACCAGAGGTACCGATGCTCTGTCTGCCAGTGTCAGCAAACAACCCTGCAATGTTGCTAGGGGTGATGACACGTTCTGTATCTGTCCCTGTAATTGTCTCGGCATTGGTAGCCAGCTCCACTGTCCCTTTAGCAGACGTAGTGGCTCCCTTGTTGTCAATCATGTATTGGAGCTTGAGTGGGGTGATAGTGACAGTATCACTAGAGCCAGCCAGCGTTTCAGCATTGGTAGCTACTTCAGCAATACCGGCAGTGGTTTCTGTAGCTTGCCCTGTCTTGGCATCAAACTGGCTCTTACGAACAGCGTGATTGGCACTGGAAGCAGAGCCAACAAGGAACGTCTGGCCACTATTACCAGCAATAGGGGCAAACGTTGCATCACATTGGGCAATAGAATATACAGATAGATTGCTTCGTGCTGTAGTGACATTGCTAAGGGCTGCCAGCGTTCCATAATTGGTAATGTGAGTTGTCAGTGCAGAATTAACAGTGGAAGCACTGCCGAAATCATCAAACGCTTTAACCCAATAAGCCGCTTCAGAGGCTGGATTCTTGTTAGTGCCGGTTTGCAATGCCTTATACACAACACCGTTATATTGGATGAATGTGGCATAGCTGCTGCTATGCTGGTATTCTGTAGCACTGTCCCACTCAGGAATACCCATCTGAAACAGATACGCCAAGGAAGTGTCTTGGCGATTCTGAAGCCAGTTCATGTATTCATAGGCGGGTTTTTCAGATACCCACCCTGTCTGCTTCTTAACATCAGATGGAGTATTGATAGTCCCGGCAGAGGCCCACTGGATACTAACATCTGGTTTTGTAATCTTGGACATCAATTATTCTCCACTGATCTTTCCACGGAAGGCCACACAACTGTTCGCCACTGCATACATTGTGCTACTGAATGTTGTACTTATTGCTGAGGACGTGAGAGGGGTGGTGTTTTCTTTAACACTGACAACAAAGTTTCCAGAACGTGTACCGTTACTAATCCCATGATCCATTATTTCAGTAGCACCACCCACTGTTGCTGGAATAGCAGCAGCACTCGCACCAACACCGATAGCGGCATTTACAACAATTGTTGTCGTCCCGTTGGTTGTTATGGAGGGGGACACTCCTGTTCCTGTAGCCCCACCTGTAATTGTTGCGGATGCTGCGGAGTCTATGTATCCGTCCCCAGAGCAGTTAATGGCGCACATATCTGACACATGACCAGTGTTACTGGTTGTCAACACCAAATTGGCCGTAACATTAGACAAGCTACCCCCATAAGTTGCCTCGTCAATGTAATAGATTGCTACATTGCAGCGGCAAGCATTTGTACCATTACCGGCATTAACCTCTTGTGCCTCTTTCATGGCAACACCGTTGAAAGTTAATGAGGAGATGGTGTATGTTGTGTTGGTTGTCAATCTTGCACTGCTGACAGCAACGACAAGAAATGTTGTGGAAGCTGTTGTTGTGTGGCTTACGGTTCTAGTACTCACAGCAGTTGTAGCAGAAACAGGGTAGTCAACATCAGACAGGTATACTGGTGCAACAGTTTCAGCAGCCGGAGAATAAACTCCACGAGCAGCACACTTGCCCGTGATATTGAGTGCTGACTGGTTGTAATGCAACTCATCAACCATGTAGCTAAGTGCTGGCCAACTACCTGTGCCACGATAAACCATAGTCAGTAGGTCACTTTCAGCACAGGCGTCCTCTTGGGCAAGTCTAATATCCTGCCAATCTTGCTCTACGGCACTACCACCAGCCATTCTGCCAGTGCGAATGACATACATCCCTTTCATATTCGATATATGAGATTTGAAGTACTCTGCAAGATCAATCAATGCTTGTTTGTAAATAGCTCGCGTAACTACGGCACTATTACCAACTTGTGCATCGCTCTCCCCTTGGCACCACATAATGTAGACATTGCCAAGCTGATAAGAGGCTGACAACCGGATAGAGGCAATGGCGGACAGGATAGCGGTGATAGTCTCATCTCTAAGCGTCCCCGTAGGCGACCAGTCGGGTTTATTGCCGTTGTCTACTAGCTCAGTACCGCCCGTGGCGCAATCAATAAAAACACTATTCCGTCCAGTCAGTGCAAACCATTCATTGCTGAATGCTGGCCACATACTCCCTGTTGCTGCACCACCAACCGGGTCAGCCATCGGAGATGTGAAGCTTCCAGTAGAAGAAAGGAATACACCGTTTGTGACAACAGGAGATGATGCACTACTGCCCCTCCCCTCCGCATTGCTCTGGCCAGCACTTACAAACAAATCAACGACAGTACCAGAATCCACAAGGGCAGATTGCTGCCCAATAACATACCTACCAAGAGCCATTTACAACATCTCCCTATTTACCAGCCACAGACAGTTGCCGTATATGATTCCACATTTGCAAAACCGACAGGTGTAAACCGGAAGCTGGTTGCTGCAACGTCATTTACAACCACGGCGACAGGAGAAGCGATATCAATAGTGATAGGGGAGCCTAAACTATCAAGAATTGGTTCATATTCACCGCCACAAACTTTCACTTCAATAGTTACATCCCCCGCCTTACCAATCCCAGTAGCTACCACAGTACAGTTAAAATTAGTAGCGATACCAACATCTGCACCGCCGTTGTTGTCTTTATCAATCACCACCTCTACAACTGCACCACTGGACGATGTACCAGTGTTAATTGTGCTTAGTGTTGCCATACTCCCCCCTTGTTCTTTTACTGGTTTTAGCGTAATTTGGTAACATTACCAAGTCGCTATGGCCGCACGTTTCCATGTGTTTGTAGCTGTGCAAACGTAGATGTAATCCCCGTCTACAGCCCAATCTCCAGATGTCCCTGTAGCTGCGGCAGAAGCAGGGGCAGTCACAAACCGCTTCCCGTACAATTTCCAATACGCTGTTTCACTGGCAGGGTCTTTATTTGTTCCTGTCTGAATAGAGACATAGATGTTTCCATTACGAGATACGAAGCTGCTGCCACTTTGGTATTCAATCGTTGCCACCCACTCAGGAATACCCTGTTGCATGAGGTAGGAAATGGCTTGGTCTTGACGATTCTCGATGAAGTTCCAATAGGCGAATGTTGGCTTTTCAACCACCCATCCTTGTTGAATCTTCCCGTTGGTAGGGGTGGACACTGTTCCTGTGCTGCCCCATTTGTATGTATAATCCGGGCGTGTCTCTTTAGACATAGTGTTTCCCCTTATTTAGTGTAGACAATGAAATTATCAAGGTATCCAGAATATCTGTTACTGTTGACCGCACCGAATATCTGAAATCCTTTGTAACCTGTCCCTCCCGTTGATTGGTCTCCTTCTGTCCATGTGACTGTATCAGATGCAACCCCGTTCAGGTATAACGTCCAAACGTCTCCGATGCGCTCAACAAGAATCGTATTCGTTGTTGATGTCGCATTGGGGACAATTACATCTAGTGACAAGTCAACATTCCCAATCCCTCGCATGTAAGCAATAACGTCTGGGCCAGACATTCCAAGCTTTAAGCAGATTCCGAAGTTTCCGCCTGATGATTTCATCCAGACATAATCATTCCCAATTGATATTGGCTGTATATCGCACGAAATACGGAAATCTTTTGTCGTGAAGTCGAAATCGGCTGACTCACCATCGTAATCATCGGTAAAGACCCTTCCATCCTGATTGGCGTACAACCTCCCGCTAGTTGTTATTGCCCCGTAGCTGACGGGGGAATGCCTTCCTGTACTGTCATTGAAGTTACTATTGAACTCCATCTCAAGCACTTTATTCCATGAAGGGGCCGGAACCCCCTGATTAACAATACCTAATGGGAACATTATTGTGCTCCGATAACACGCATCTCTGTCGAGGATACAGCAACGAGGGTTTTAGCTTCATCCTGTGTTGTGAATACAGCGGTGCCAGTTAATGTGGCTCCACTGCCAGCAGATAATGTAACGACACCTGCACCACCTTGAATAATCGTTACAGACTCACCGACACCTACACCGAGGCTGGTGGGGGTGTCACAAGTGACTGTAATGGATGAGCCATTGGTGCAAGTGACAATCTTCCTGCCAGAAGGTGTCCAATCCGTAGCTGTAAGTGTGTAGGTTGTACCTGTTTGAGCATTGACAACGTAAGCAGCCTCATAGGCCCACGCAGAACCATCATACAGCAACGTTCCTTTCCTGCCATTGTCATACACCTTCCATCCGGCTTTAGGGGTGTAGAACGTCCATCCAGCGTTAACGTATAAGGCAATCTTATTAGTTTGTCCAGACCAAGCCCCAGATGCTCCTGAAGGAACAACATATTTGTCCCCGGCAGTGGGACTACCCGGAGGGGTGGTGGTGGATGCTGAAAGAACATATCCGTTCAACAAACTATCCACCATTAACAGGTTGGCATCGTTTTCCGTATTCCAGTTATCTTCCCCATAAGCCCAAGCATATTTCAATCCAAGAGAAGGGCCAGTAGATGCAGTCATTGTTTATTCCTCAAATAAGTTCTGCGATGTATCCACCGCCTTCAATTGTTGACTTGCCGTATGCTTCCCCGTAAGCCAACCCATACCCCGTTGAATATCCTGCCAATGGCTGTGCTGTAGGGTCTTCATACATTCCGAAATACGATTCCTCAAAGAACACATATTCAACAGCTACACTAATCGGAACAGGGACAATACTGCCTTGAATACTCAATCCAGTGAGGAAGTAGCGTTGAAAGTCAGTGAGAGTGTTTTGTATTTCAAGTGTAACGTGGGCATTAGGTTGTTCAACCAACCCGCTTGTTGTATTACCAGTGATGAAATTGAGTCCATCAATAATCGCTTGAGGGGTAGCCCTTGTAGAGTTGGCAATAATACGTGCCTTGATGATAAACCTGTAAGTTTCATCATCCACTGTAGCACTACTGCCTTCCTCTTGCAGCCTGCTACGAAACACACCACCCACTGTAGAATCACTTAATGTACCGAAAGGTTCAGCACCCGTTGCCCCATCAAATCCAAAATAAGGGAAAGCATTGTAGTTTACTAGTGTACGTGGTTGTCCAACAATATTACCAATCAAATCAAGCTGAGCACCTGTGGCTGTGTTGATACTGCGGAGTTGCATCAAGTCTTTATAAACTGTTTGCAACTCATTCAGATAATCCATCACTAGCTTCAAGAACGCATCAAATACTGGCTTGTTCTTGAATTGCTCAGTAACTCTCCCTCTTCCTTCTGCCAGATAATCAATCTCGGTAAAAGCATTTGTTGTCATTGTGCTTCTCCTTTTGAGATTAACTGTTCACGACAATATCATCTAACGTGATTGTTGCACGCTTGTAATAATCAACAGCCACGTTGGTTGTAGCGACGGGGGGATCAACATCATCCACTTTCAGGGCAGTGACATAATGTCCAGCCACCGTGTTGATTGGTGTGTACAGGCGGCTATAAATAACATCTTCACCAATCTTCAAGCCATTGATATAATCATAGATAGCTTGCTTGATTTGATCATCACCATTCGCAGGATATGCGGAGTCTGTTGTAACATCCACTTCAACATAGATAGGGAGGTCAGTTGGTCTATCAAACGAGATAGTGTGGCTTACACCTTGACTGTCTGTGACACTTTCCACCACTGTTCCATAGCTCAAGATGCCAGCCGGTTTGTTGTCCCAGATTGCCTTAGCAATATCAACGCTACTACCACCCAACACAATCGGGTAGAAAGAGTGGGCAGGGACTGGCGGGGAAATCAGAGCCGTATCCGTTTCATTCTCATAAATGATGATTTGTTCCACCCCATCAATCTTGAGAATAGCTGCATAGATAGCTTCGTATGTGTTCACACTGTCTTGGAACTTAGCCAGAGCATAGCGTGTACGCAATTCACTATCTGTTTCAATGTTAATCCCTTCAACAGCAGTAGAAGGATTGGTGACAGTATCCCACCCAATAACAGGAGATTGAATGCTCTGAATCGTATTAGCAGATTGTGCATTGGGGCCAGTCTCTGTACACGTAGCACTTACACTCTTCTTAACCTTGCTAATATCCCAATCTGTACCTACATCAAACGTACAAGTGTACCCTTGATTAACCTCTTGAATAAGGGCTTCACTTCCAACAAGTGTGGCTGTCAGGTAGGTGTCGTGATTGGTATTAACTTCCGTGATTATAGCGTTGACAATCTCTGATTCAGTAGCAGAAGAATCAGAAGTAATAGTAACAGTGACAGGAACAGCGTTGATACCACTAATCTGATAGGTAAAACTGTAAGCCGTAGAATTGGCAACAGCGGCTGGAGAAATCTGCACAGCAACACACAACCCTTCATCTAATGTAATCTCACTGTCTGTGCTGAATATCTTACCTGTGGATGTAGAGCGAACATTGCTATCCACCGGAACCACTGTCCCATAATCCCCATAGCAAACCAATTCTGCTGTAGAAGCCGTAGCACTAAGTCTGGCCACACCACCAGTTAGTGTGATATTCTCAAGGGCATTACCAGATGCTTGATTAATATCATAAGCAGAATATACATCTTGCGCCACTTCCCACAAATCCGCAAGAGGCGCTGAGAATAGCTTGATAAACCTGCCAAGGACAGATGTATCAGATGTGTTCACAATATCACCCGGCTCAACCAGAGAAGCAAACTCACTTTCTGCTTTGGCCTTCAGTTCAGCAATAATATCATTCAGGCGTTTTACCGTGAAGCCTGTATCAGAAAGTCCAGCCACTTATGTTCTCCTTAGTTGGTTGGCGTAAGCACAAATGTAATAGCAGAAGATATAGCCCCATCTTCAGTCCTGACACGGAATGAGCAACTGAACTTACGATCAGTGGAAATGGAAGATGTGTAGGAAACAATCTGTAACGCATCTGGCTCTTTGAGGATGGCGTCTTGAATAAGGGCATCTACAGCCATCTTGCTTCTGTTCTTCCCCATCACCCTGTTCCACCAGTCAATACCTAGCGTATTATCCATAAACCATTCCCCTTGGAATGTGTTCAACCGGATACGCAAACGTTGTGCTAAGTCTTCAGCGCCAATACTGGTGGTTTGTGCATCTCCGTTGACAAGAGAAATGTCCCCATCTTCATCTAGTTTAATGTCCATGTGTGTCTACACCCCTCTTGTTCTCATTATCTTATATAGCCCTTGCATTGCAAATTGATAAACGACTCTCTACCCACGTTACCCTACCTCTTGGACTACAACTACTATTTCCCTATACAGGGTTAAGGGGTTGGAAGGGTTAGGCTGCAAGATTGGAACTGGTTTGCCTTATCGTTTATTTTGTCAATCAAGGTAGTGATTGCTACAGTCCTTGCAGCAAGCTGTGTTGGGTAAGCAAGGGCTGGCGCATACAGGGGTGTCAACACTCCATCTATCAAGCCGGTAATCCAGTCCAATACATCATCAATAGATGCAGGGGCTTCAAGTAAAGCTGCAATTGGTGCAAGCTTATCAAGCTGGTCTTGGATAGCTGTATTTTCAGCGTACAGAGAGGTGAGGATACGTTCTGCTGTTTCCTGTAGTTCCGCACAACTACCAACCTTATCAATGTCGTCACCAAGTTTTTCATACTGATCTAGGTTAATGACACCGGAGCCTTGTGGATTCATGTTTACTTCTCTTAAATAATGTTGGTAATAATGCCGTCTGTTACAGTTACAATCTGGCCTAATGGGGTGGTGAAACTACCAGTAGCACCTACACCAACAGTAACACTTCCTGTATTGATAAGATTGCCATCAACTTGTGTGGACGAGGAGATGTCAATCTGGTTACCATTGATCTCTATTTTCCCTGTTTGTTTCATCCGTAGTTCACATTCAGCCGATGTGCCTAAGTTATGGAACACAACCAAATCATCTGTTGAATGTGGCAGTGTGTGCTTAGACACTTGGTTGATTGCAGAGCCAAACGGGAACAAGCCGGGAATGGCTATTGCATCTCTCTTATCGAATCTGCGATAATCGGATGGTGGTTGAACAGAGCCATCACCACCCTTAAATACGTCCATACACGACTGGGCAAACACTAGCAAAACTGTATCGCCCGCATGAACAGGGAACACAACAGCGGAGCTTGAAGATGACGGATACATCAACGGAACAGATAGTATTGTTGGGAACTCTTCACTATCATCCCAATCAGGGAATACGGCATTAACCAAAGGTTTAACAGACACTCTTTGTTCACCGGCATTTTCTACCATCATTACTTTTGCAGGGATAGCTGTGAAGATATTCCGCATTTGGTATTCAAACAGAGCCTTCGTAGCACTCTCAAACGTCATGTCTGTCACGTTATTTCCTCTTATTCCAATTCATCCGCATTGACGCTATCGCCCCACAACTCCATACACCACTCACCACCTCTGCTGTCACCCTTGAATGTAACAGAGCGAACACGGTAGAAGGAGTTGAACATATCATCGTCCGTAACCACCTTAAACAGTCCATTAGGGCGTATTTCAGGATTGAGTAATGCCTTCACCCGGATACCGTATCGCCTAGCCTTAAAACGGCTTACCTTGCGTGGTGTTCCATCCTTCTTTGGCTTCAACACTTTCGTAGGCGGAAGAAACTGTTCATTCTCTTTGTCTAGGGCTTGCCCTGTAGCCTTGCTCACTTCCTCACTATCAATGTAGGGGATGTCGAGTAATCCACTATCCTTGGATAGAACAATAGCTTTTTCTTGCTCTCCACCATTCAGGCTATAGCGGTCTGTGACAATCAACTCATTGTCAATGATCTTCCATTCAATGGCGTACGTAGATGCAATCTCATCCAGCACCTGTTTACCTGTACCATAGGCAGGATAACCAAACTGACACTTCAGCTTTCGCCATTCCCCTTTATTTGATTTAGAAAAGGCTAGGTCAAGTTGCTTGGCAATCTCTGCCACCACATTCTCAAGGTAAATATCAACAGGAAATGAGTAATTCACTTTCTTGATTGCAAGGTTTGTGAAGTTGGGGGCTAATTCAAACGTTGTTACCCTATCAGCCCCTTGTTTTGTCGTTCTGATATTGATGACATCCCCTGTCACAATATTCTTGATATTGCCTTTATATCCCGCTGTCAGTGTCAGTGTCCCGTAGCGAGTGTTGATCTTCTTCAATGTATCGTCTGACAGGTTGGAAATGGAAACTGTTCCCTTGTTTGTCTTTTCCTTGTTGTCCACATACATTTCAATGTCAAACTGGATACGAAGGGAATCAACTTGAATGATGGTGCCATCTTCCGGGTTCTTAAATGTGAGCAAGTAATCCCTGTCCCACTGAACATTTTCATACTGCACAGCCATTTAATTACTCCGTTTATGCTACGTAGCTAAACACAAAATTATCAGAAACACTCTTCCGAGTATCAGCATTATCATTTATTGTATCTGAAATAGGTGTCATGTAGAAAACACCTGTTAATCCATTTGCGTACATAGCACTGGTCTTCATTGGGTACATTGCAATACACTTCATGCCTTCAATTACAGAAGTACCATCTTGCAGTTTAACTGTAAAATGATAGTGTTCTGTTCGGTAGTTCCAGAAGAAAGAAATGTTACACAAGGTGTTTTCCAAGTTAATAGAGAAAGAGAACGCCACATCGTTCGTTACAGGGATGTATGTTGATGTAATCATTGAGTGGCATTCCTCTTACGCTTGGCTTCTCTCTCTTGTCTTAGCTGAGCGTTCGTGGCTTGCGCCCCTTGGCTCTTATCTACCCAGTATTCGTATCCAGCGTTGCTTTCTCTTTCTTCCGTAGACACTGTACCTTTTGTACCAGCCACATTTCCTTTACCGGCTATGTCAGTGCCTTGACCAGCTACTGTCGTAGGTGTGATTTTATCTGCTTCTGCTTGCGTCACCTTGACTTTTACAACGTTCACTTGCTCAATAGAGATGCTAGGATAGACTGCATACCCACCATCAGGAGATGTGTCAAAAGACAAGTCAGTAATAACACAGTTGTCATACTTCACAATAAGGGAATCTTTTTCCCTTACGATATATCCAAGTACAGATATAATTTCCTTAGAGCGTTGGATACTGATTAGTCGCTGACGAACAACATCCATTGATGCTTTTACAGAGGTGTTAGTATCATTATCCTTGCCAGCGTAGTCACTCGGTACTGGCTCATTGGAGAGTGCAGGACTACCATCTGTACCCACCCTTCCCATGCCGCTTGTTCGATTATAATCATAACCGGGAACAGCAACATTGGCCGCATCTTTCAATGGATTCCAGAAGTTATAATCAGTGACAACCCCTTGAATCCGAATCTTCAGGTTCTCGGTAATAATGTTGTCACTAATCTTGCTTCCATCCTCTACAGGATGACTTGTTACACTTCCTTGATAGGATTCAGAAAAGGACAGGATGCTATCAAACAGAATAACATCATTGTTTTGTGTTTTTATGACGTAAATCATGTTGTATTTATTCTCCTGTCATTCCTTGTTATCCAAATACACCTAATCCACCAAGTCTTAATCCCTGACCAACACCAACACCAAACTCCCTTATGTCCCCTCTCTGCAATGCTTCTTTAGCGGGGGTTGGAAGTTCATTGAAGTTGATGTCGAAGTTCATTATGGAGGATTGTGGTTTTTCCATTGCAGGGGTTGCGGGCTTCTTGGGTTCAGAGTAAAGGTTTGCTGGATTATTATTATCAAGAGTGATATTCTGATTAATCCAACCAGCAGCCTCACCAAGACCTACACCAATCGCATTTACACCTCTAGTCAGATGACCAATTCCGGGTGTGTTCAAAAAAGCATTCCCTATGTTCCTGAATGATTGAACAGCACCGTATTCAAGATCAAGCCAGAATGACTCGACTCTCAACATTACATTTTCAAGACTAAGCATCAAGAATGTCAGCGCAGTTTGTACTGTATACACCCAGTTCTTATCTCCATTGATATATTCATCAATGGATTTGAACACGTACAAAAACCCCGTTATAGCGGCTGTCAACTTTATCATCGCACCATGCGCTGCCCATACACCCATAACCCACCAGCGAAGCATTAGTGCTGAGCGATATGCGGATTGTCCGGCCAAACCTAAAGCAGCAGCGAGAGCCACCGTTGCGGCTGTTGTGGCTATAACAACACCGTTATCCCCAACCACTTTGAACAACTCTGTAAACTTTTTTGCAGTCCATGCAAGCAGTTTGAACAACGGTGTCAACACTGTAATCAGTTTATTCAACAACCCGAACATCTCAGTCAACAATTCATCCAAGCCGCTTTCCATCATTACTTTGGAAAACTCTCGCATTTTGTTGTTGAAACGTTCTTGTGCAGCGGCAGACATTTTCAGTTGTTTCTGGAACTCAGGGGAAGATTGAGCAAAGTTACCCATTGCCTCCATTGCCTTAACAACAACGTCAGTTCCTACCTTACCATTTTCCATCATCTTGAACAGACCTTGAACGTCTGTTCCTGCGGCTTGTGCGAAATATTGCATCACACCAGCAGCATGTTCACCCAACTGTCCCTTCAATTCTTCAGAGCTTACTTTCTGCTTGTTGAACATCTGTTCAATAGCTTTGTTAGCAAGATTAATCTTTTCAGCACTCATTCCCAACAAGCGGAAATAGCTTTGAGCGCCTTTGAAACTCTTCTGAAGAACGTCTGTTCCAAATTGTTCCTTGCCTGACATGAACATCTTGGCATAACTTTGCCCCATGTCCAGTATGGAAATGCCGAGTTCATCCGCTGTCTGTTTTACAAACTTCAAATTACTGTTAAATGTTTCAGTGTCGCCGGAGATTGCTTTAAGCATATTCTCCATCTGCATCATTTCACGACCCGTGGCAACCAATTCCTTAAATGCGTATCCACCCGCAACAGCATTAAACAACCCCATACCAGTTGGAAGCATGGGCCGCAGGAACGCAGCAGGGCCGGTCTTGGCAATACCAGATGCTCTCCCCCAATACCCTATGTACTGGTTGGAACCGCCGCCTCCCCCGCCTCCACCACCGCCTCCCGGTGGCCTTCCTGCCCCTGCTCTAGCCCCACCATAGCCAGCACCCGTGTTACTGATAGCACTGGAAGGGACTTGACGGAAACGGCTAATACCGGCTGTAGCGGCTTTCAGTCTTTCAAAATTGATAGCCAACAGTCCAATAGCATTGGCGTATTTTACAACTTCATTTTCGCGTCCAGTGATGGCTTGATGGAGTTTGAAGATAGAAGATGCAAAACTGTCAGCCCAGTGCTTGGAGCGTTCAGCTTGCCCGCTGACAGCGGTTTGCATATTGTTGAGATGTACAACGCTCTTCTCAATTCCCTCCATCCATTTCGTAACACCCTTGGTATCAGTAATTTTCTGGAAGGCTCTGAATTGTGCGGACAACCCCCTAAGCTGGTTCTTCAGGTTCCCTGTTTGTATAGCGGCTTCTTTCAGGCTTACCTTCAGGTCAGCCATCTCCTTACGGAACTCAGTCAGGCCATCCTTATCTACCTTAAACCCTACAGTAGCAAATAGCTTTGCCAGTTCCATGCGCTTTCTCCGTCACGTTATTCTTGTTTTTGGCTTCTGCGCCTACTATCCTCTCTCAAGGCAGCATTTACATCCATCATTTCCAGCATGTCATAAAAGTCGGGAACGCTGTACACTGTCTGAAGTTCATTGTACGTACAATACCTTTCTTCAGCAGACAAGAGATTGAGGATACGAATATCAATTGTAAACTTCTCTTCAATCTCTTTGTACAGTCGTCTTGTACCTGAATCTAATTCAGACTCGCTAGAGTTTAAGCCCCGATGCCTAAACCTAGCTTTGAAAAAACATCTGCAAAATTGAACTTCAGCACTTCCTTAACCAAGTCAAAGATAACGCCATATCGTCCGGCAAACTCTTGGTCAAAGTTGATTGTAGCTGTACCCTTGGTAACACCAGACAACAGTTCCTTGATAAGTGCTACAACATCCACTTTATCAAACTGTTCAATTAGCACAGTGATAGCAGCAGACAATACAGCTTCTTGTGCATTCTCATCTTGTGATGCCTTTTGCAATTCCATAAAGGAAGGGCCAAGCAGTTTCATTAGCTTCACTTCAATGCCAAGCCCCTTGGTTGTAAGGAATTGAGTGATTTTATAATCGACGCCATCAATGTGGACATCAAGTTGTTGAATCGCCATATTAGTTTGTTTCCTGATTTAATAGATTAGATCAGTGAGGGACGTAAACTCAAGTGTGTTAACAACAAACTGCCATTCAGTGTCATTTGCTTCTGCTTCTCTGATAAGATCAGGGGCTGATACAATATAACCTGTAGACGAAATGTTTGGTGCTGTTCCACTAGAGCCGTTGCTGCTCACCACTTCAACTCGCAAGAATGAGTTGGCATTTACCTCGGACGAGGCGTATAGACGTTGCAAGACTTGATTGCTTTCGCTTGTCTGCAACAGTTTGACAATGAGTCTAAAAGGACGGGCAAATTGCTTCACCCTTGCGGAATAGATTGGGTCAATCCCGTCTACATTCTTGTAGGCGTCATTCCCCCTATTCACACGGATTGATGTAACACCTGTCAGAGTGTATCCACCAATGATAACGAAATTCTGTGAAGGATCATACACGGTAGAGGACATATTATAAACTCCTCACTATTCGTACAAGATTGCGGCTTCCTTCGTATGCCGTTTGCAACAATGAAATAACAGCTACGGCTTCTGTAATGCCTGATAAATCTTCAGCATTACCGCCAATGATACACTCAACATCATTGCACATAAACACCCATTCTCTTGTAGCCAGTGACTGTCCAAACTCCAATTCAGGCAGTTGTTCAATCCATACATCCTTAGCGAAGAACATGGTTGTTCCACTGTTATCCTTGATTATGAGTGGAAGGTATTGCAACTCTTTAATGTCTGCACTAAACAATAGTTTTTGAACACCATTAAGCAGGTCATTACTTTCACTGGATTGAGCCAAGAAGATGCTCACTTGCCATTTGCTGTACTTCTGCTTGGTAACAGAAACACTTCCATCCATTGCTCTCTTGCTTGTGTAGATTGGGTCGATTCGATTAATCCTGACAACATTGTCAGAACTAAACCCCTCAATCGGAACACCTGCAAAGGTGATGCTAATATCACTAGGGGAATATGTATACACTCTTTCCTTCTCCTTAGATTAGGGTGGGGAATCCTTTCCCCTTATTGTTATTCCCTAGAAACTACTTAGGCTTGCCATTCCGAAGGAACAACACCACCAAGCAATTGAATAGCAGCAACATCTTCAGGAGAGATGAGCGAGTTACCACCAATGATGTCATCCATCTGCGTGCAATGGAAAACCCAATCGCGGTTGTTCAAGCTATTCCCATATTGGCTGTTAGGCACAACACCGATATAGGCTTCCTGAGCAAACGCCACGGAACGACCAGAGCCATCCTTGACCGTGATGGTGAACAAACCAGAGCTATTCTTGCTTGCCTTGTCGTTCAGATACAGCATAGTGAGAATATCGTTGGAAGCACTGCCTTGGCCCAGAGACACAGTGACCTTACCAGATGTGTTAGCCTTATAAACACGAGTAGCGATGTTATCCACACCAGTCACATGCTCATAGGTTTCACTGTCACGCTCAACATTAATGTGGCTGTCCTCAGCATAGCCAGCAATAACGTGAATAAGGCCAGTAGACTCTTGGGAAATTACAACATTAACGTCAGACGGAGAATACGTCGAAGTACGAGTAGATGCCATTTTCTTTATTCTCCTTATTAAGCAGTCACGGTGCCGGTGATGCCATCAACGTACATAATTGCGCCAGCAAGCCGGGCAGTGAATGTAACGTCAGGCAGGACACGGGTGGCACGGACAGCAGACGAAATGTTCAGGACATTCGGCACACTAACCACAGGTGCAGGGCTATCAGCCAAACCACCAACCTGAATACCTTCAGCCAGCACACGGCGAATCTCACCCTCAATAACAGCAGCACCTTTGCTGGTGTAGCCAATCTTCTTGCTGTTAATCTGCTGGAACCAAATACCTTCTTGGATACGGGCCTTCAACCAGAAGCAGAAAATGATAACGTCGATCCATTCTCCCACACTAACTTTCCCGCCAACAACAACATCCCGCCCGCCAATGCTGGCTTCGTATGTAGAGCCATTCTTGCCCTTGATGTAATTAGCTTCAGAGCTAGACAGCGTGTCAGCGACAATGCCAGAGAGTGTTTTGTAGCACCAGTGATTAGAACCGGGTTGTTGCGGGGCAAAGTAGCCAACCCAAGCACATTCGATGAAATTAGTATCAGCAGCAGCATTCCAGATATAGAATGTGTTGTCGTAATTCAGAGCCTTCACTTGGCTGAAAATATCAGACGTAGACGAAGTTTTCACACCACTTGCTTGGCTAGAGAAAACATACACCTTCTCAAGCGTTTCAACAGCAGCAGCAATATCCAGAACGTCAGCATCAACATGAGATTCAGTAGACAGCACAAACCAAGTGTCATTCACATTCTGAACAGCAGTGATGGTGTCAGCCCATTCTTCAGTGGCAGCATCATTAGCAGCCGACAAGTTGGCGCTAAGGGCTTTCAGTTCATAGCCAGTGCCAGAGACAGAAGGGGCAATGGTGATAGTGGTGGTTCCACCGACAGTAAGACCTGTAACACCAGCAGAAGTGATTGCAGCCCGCAGACCATCACAAATCTCAGTAGCTGTAGCACTACCATCGGAGGTGAAGCTAATAGCCTCCCCTTCCAACGTGAACGAGTAAACAGCAGAGTTTGCAACTGTCGGAGTGATCGTCACGCCCGGAACTTGGCGACGACCAACAACAATCTTGTCCAGCCCTTGATCTTGAGCAAAGTATTTCTGAGCCGCCTTGTACACATTGGATGTACTGGCAAAATCAGCAGCAACTTCGGTAACGCTGTTATACTCTTTTGCACGTTCTGCAAAGGCAGTGTGTGCGGCAATAAAGCAAGGGACTGCAAACGAAGCCCGCTGCACTGTAGCAGTTTCACGATTAATCGTGATGCTGATCAAATCATTAAGAACAGTCATGTTCTATCTCTCTCCTAAAAAGTTAATGTTACAGGCAACGTACCGTCTACATTATTGGCTTCAGTTAATGTCCCATTTATCTCCCCGTCATCAATCGAATCAAATGTGACAGTGAGGTGTTTGTCATAAGCCAGTGACAAATCAATAGTAGAAATGGAATAGATGTCTGTTTCTCTTTTTTGTTGTGAACGCCTATTGGGACTAACACGTAACACACTCAACCCGTTGTCAGCAAACAACTGTCTGTAATAAACGCTTTGCATCTTCAAGCTGAAATCTTCAGCATAATTGGCTGCATTTGTATTACTGCCACCAGACTGTTTGTCCTTACCAACAAACACAAACCTAACCAAGGCTTCGTAAGGCTGGCACATGATTGTCTGTCTTGTATTGAAATTCACATGGACACTTTCACTACCCATCCCGACAGGTGTTTCAGACACAATGAATGTGCGGCAGTACGGGGTAGCAGGTTCAACACCATTCTGTAAATCAAGGTAGGCTGTGATACCTGATACAGTGGCTGTAAAAGCTGTGTAGATGCTGTCTTCTGTTGTGGTGAATACATTACTTGTCACTTTAGACATCATGCTTTCTCCTTACGAACAGCCAATGCCATGTAATGATCCAGTACACCAAGGTTGTAGAAATTAATCTCCCTCACTTCGTACACATCACCATTCCAAGTAACTTCATCCCCTTTCAGCAATCCACTACCTTCTTGGCTTGTCCTTACAGATTGTGCTATTCCGTTAGTCAGGATGACAATACTATATTTACTTCTATCCCCTTCTGGAAGAAGTTTAGTCATCTTACCTTGGATGTTCGGTTGGATGTTACAAGCGATTGTGAATGTTGTAGCAGCCCCGTCAAGCCACCTACCATTAACATAGCTTCCAGCCCGCCTAGTAAATGTGTATGTACTTTTCCCTACGGATAGAAACAAAGGAATTGTCATTTAATATCCACCTCCTTCTTTCGTTGTCCATAAGCATCCCGGTTTACAATCTTGGCTGTAATGTTGTCGAACATGAAAGATGTATCGTGCAAAATGCGCGTCTCTGGTGACTTCTGTTCCAGTGTCAGTGCTGCGTTAGGTTCAAAGTTTTGTTCACCAATAGTATCCTGTACACTTTCAACCAACCACTCTCCCATTGCCACCATATTCTTTTCTTGCTTTCCTTGAAAGGCATTCATAAACACAGCAGGAGCAGATTGCCTTACAAACCATTTAGCTTTAGCAAGAGACTGCGTGAAGAAAGGGCGAGGTGGGGAATATGTTCCGTTGGGCAGGGTGAATCCATTCTCATTCATCCATGCAATGTCAGCTACATACTGTCCGCCTCTGCCACGTGGATCATCTGACGGATAAACAGCTTCGTTTACAAACCCGTATTCAATCTCTTTCTGATTCAAATCCTGCAAACGTTTCCACAACGCATCCAACCCTGTCCATTCCGTCTTTACTTCATATCCTAACTTTGTGCTTTTAGGCATGATTAGAAGCCTGCTGTGCTGTCAGTCCAGATTTCTTTATTGAAATAATCAGGTGTTCCACTGTCTGTTGTCACACCGCGATAAATCTTTGGCGATAGCGTATCGTTATCATCGTTGTTCGCTTGCATATCACTACGACTAATGCCACCAGCATACGGTGTAAACTCAACGTCATAGATTGCCGGATTTGCCAGAGCGAGTTTAAGTGCTTGCATGTAGTTATTAAATGTATCAGCACCATAGACTTCACACATGTAAGCTCTTTCTCTTCGCATTTTAGCTAAGGAGAAGAGAATTATGGGCATTAACTCTCGCGCAGTCCTGTTTTCGTTATTGTTGTTTTTGGTTAAATAATACTGGTATGTTGCATCGTCAAGAAAAACAAGAGATGTATCAATATCACCTGTTTTGATTCTGACCCTATCAATCGCACTTGTTGCCGGATTTCCTGTGTACATATTAGTCCTCTATATCTACAACATACTCACAAAGAGCCTTGTAAACATTGTCGTCAATTTTACCAGCATACTTTTCAGCAAGAAGTTTTATGTATTTTTCTTTAGCCTCCTTATATGCAAGGAATGCCTCCACCTCATCCGTAAATGACCCTATGTGTACCTTCTTACCATTCTGAGCCATTGTAGCGATGAGATTGTGGTTTTGCGGGTGGTATGACACCCCAATTGGATACTTGCCTCTGCACTTTTCTCTGCGTGTAAAAAGGTTGTTAATCTCTCTAGGAACTACACAGCAAGTGTCGCTGGCATATATTTTGTTGCCCTTGTGCAAAATGTCTTTGTCAAGATAATAATCTTGGACAAGAAAGTATTTTTGTCTAGATGCCCAATCATAGAAGTTTGAAAAAGTTAGCCAACTTTCAGAGACAGTGCATCCACTGTAAGCTGGATTCTTTGGTTTTTCTTTTTCACTATAACATCTGGCAAGCATTGAACACCAAGTCGCGTAGTATTTTGTCCTACTTGCAGCTACACCGTCAATAATCATTCCGGGTTGGTAAGTACCAACATCATAAACCATACTCATAATTCACCTCCAAAAATTAGAGATTAACATACAAGTATTTCACTGTCAAGTATTGTTCAAATACACTAGATTGTAATGCTTTTGAACAATAGCCCCCGGAGGGGCTAAAGCTATTCAACCACTGATTAGGTCGAAGAGTACAGACGCACGATTACAGCAGGCTTGCGGGCCACGGCAAGCAGGTTCATTTCCGAGCGGATGATGACAGAGCCATCAATCGGGTCACGGTGAGTGAACAGGTAGCTTTCTTGACCAATTGTGTTTACATGGGACATAGTTCCAGCGGGCGAAGCGTACACACCGAAAGCATCCATCGTGCCACGAGGCACCAGACGAGCTTCGTTAGCAGTCATAAACACAGTGCCACCGAAATCAGTACCACGATATTCGATGAAGCGCACACCACCATATTCAAACACACGAGTACCCATCGGCAACGAAGAGTCCAGACGCTGACGCAGCGGCTCTTGAGTGGACGAGTAGTAGGTGTAGGCAGCTTGCACCTTGGCGTGCTTAATCAGGTTGCTGAAGAATCCCGGCGAACAGAAAGCGTCAAAGCCAGTAGACACTTCACCGCCTGCAAGCAGGTTATCGATGATGTGGGCAATACCTTCTTCCACTTTACCCATGATGTCCGTGGTGGCAGTACCAAACACGAAATCAATTTCCTTACGGGTGATGCCAAACTCGGTGTAGAAGTTGGTAGAGATAGTGCCATTCGGGGAATAGACAGTACCATCAGCCAGCAGTTGGGCAAATGCCTTTTCCTTCAGTTGCATGTGCGACATGCGGATACGCTCAATCTTACGAGCCAGAGCCAGAGCTTCTTGTTCCGGCTGGTCATTCGTGCCATAGGCAGAACGAGATTGAATGTCTTCCGGCTTCAGCACGTCATCCAGCGGGAAGTGAGGAACGTTGAAGGAATACAGCTTACGCACATAGTCCTTGGAAACGTTGTTACGTTCACCACGAATCCGGTCAACCATAACAGCGCCAGACTTGGTGATTTGTTCCATACTAACTACCGGGGTGGTGACCCCTTCGGTAGACGGGAAAATACCCGATTGAGTGATAATACCCCACTGATTCGGAATCAGGTTGATTTCAGGGGTGCGGTCAATGATCTGAAAAGCGTCGGTGTACGACCTTACAATAGCCATTCTCTAGTTCTCCTTGTTATTAGATTTGAGCTTCAGCAATGATGCCGACAGCAGCCATTTGAGCGTACAGAGCAGCCTTCTCGGCAGCAGTGTTGATAGACGCACCAAGCGTCAAACCTTCCTTGGCAACCAGAGCCGGGCCACGTTCCAGAATCAGAACAGTGGTGTCAGTGGTGGCGGCGACAGAGGTGTCAATACCCAGACCGTTAGAAGCACCGATATAAATACCAGCGAAAGCGGCAGAGCCATCCGAAGCAGTGTTTTCCAGAATCTTGTACTTTTCAGTACCAGTCACGGTGATAGTGAAGGTGTCACCAACGATGAAGTCGGTAGAGCCGTCAGCAAGCGTGAAAGCCAGACCATTGCCAACATAGGCAGAAGCCACGTTGCCGGTACCGATGACAGAGCCACTGGAGTTCAGCAGTTCAAAAGCACCGGCGTTGCTGGAAGCGACAGTGACACGCAGGATGTACTGACCAATCTTTGCATGAGCAGAGACAGTGATGCTCCCCATCGTACCGTTACCAGTGTTGGCACCACCAGCGACAGCAGCGGCAGAACCACTAACCAGCGTCTTGCCCAGAACAGTACCGGGGGTGTAGGTCTTAGCACCAGACTCGTATGCAGTTACAGCCTTACGGCAAAAACCCATTTCGCGTTCAAATTCATACTTCAGTACATCACCCAACCGCTTAGTTTCAGTAGCTACAAGAGCGACCATATTAATTCTCCTTGTGTGTTATTGTAATTACTGCTTCTTAGCAGCATACTTGGCCTTGATGATGGCCGCAGTCTTGTCTTCTTCCACCGGGTCAGCATTGCTACCAGCGAATCCCTTTTCGGCAAAAGCCTTATCTTCATCAACAGCCTTGGTTTGCAGCGAAGCAACAACCGTAGCAAACGCCTTGTCATCCAGAGCAGCCAGCGACACATGCAGGGCAGCAGCTTGATCTTGGTCAACGACAGCTTGCAGAGCATTCAGGCGCTTGTCGGACGCTTCCTTGGCAGCAGCAGCTTGCATTTGAGCAACCTGTTCCTGAGCGGCAGCTACAGCTTTTTGCAGTTCGGCAGCTTGAGCCTGAGCAGCTTCAAACGCTTCATTCTGAGCAGCCAGAGCAGCAGCCAGTTCAGCATTCTTGGCTACAGCAGCTTCAAAATCTGCCTTGAGCGAAGCAACAGCTTCTTGTTCAATGACATCAGTAGTCATGTTTTTATTTTCCCCTTTAGATTTGAAAGAGAATCGCATAGGTTTCTCCACTAGGTCAGCTAGATAGTTACTAAAATCTTCTCGTGTCATCACCTTGTCAGCGAAGCCAATACCAATGGCATCTTGTGCCAGTAGAACTTTTGCTTGAGTAGATTTAACAACACCTACGTCGATTCCCCGCATATCCGCAACATACTCAGTAAACTGTTGATATAGAGCATCGACTTTATATTGGATGTCAGCAAGGAAATCTTCCCTGAAGCTACCATCCTCTTTGAAAGGAATCTTACTGTCGCCAGCATAGATGTAAGTGTCTTCAACACCTGCATTATTCATGGCCTTGTTCATATTCCTAAGTTTTACAACAACACCAACACTTCCCAATTCAGCATCAGGATTTGCGATGATTTCGTGTGCAGCGACGGACAGACCAAAAGCAGCAGAAGCACTCAGTCCGTCAACATACGCAACAAGTTGGATACCTTTCTCATTGGCTTTCTTGCGAAGATAGCGACCTGTTTCCATCATCCCGTAAGCCATTCCTCCGGGACTATCCACATCCATGACAATCGTTTTAGCGCCCATGCTGCACAGCTTATCGAAGTCATCTACAATCTGTTGATACGAACTATTCTGTTCGCCACACATTGCCTCATATTCAATATAAGTGAGTGGGCCGCTAACGCTCAAAACACCAACTTGTGTTTCAGCGACATATTGAACGTTCCGTTCTTTTGGTTTCTTTTCCAACCGCACAGCAAGTTCTGCATGATTGTTTCGATCATCCAGATAAGTAAACACTCGCTCAAGAGATGCCGGAAGCATCAAATGAGGGGTGTTGTATAGGATGCTTGTCAACCTTAACAACTTCCCCATTATTGTATTTCTCCTTTATCTCTATCCATTGTTGTCTGGGTTCATGGCGCTATTGTCATTATCAGCCACTTCGTCCGAAGTACCGTTGCCAGAACCCTTCTCAAGTCCATCGCCGCTTCTTGACGTTGGCTTACCAAGCAAGATATTCAATTCCTCTTGATTCATGTCTTCATCAATTTCGTCAGGCAACCCCAACACTTCAGCAATATGATTAACATTACCCGGAGTAGGTGCAATCAAACCAACAGCTTTAATACGCTGAATAGCCTTACTGAATGCTTCTAGGTCTGTCTCATCCAAATCTCCATAAACAAACTTAGGCAGTTCGGTATCACGCCAGCCGTTCATTTTATAGAGCCAAGGAATGAGGTCGTTATTAAGAACGTCTTGGATTTCTTTGAGACGGGCTTCGATACCCATAGCAAGCATGTTTGTCTTACTGTCTGCCAGACTATAACTACCTACACCATCTTGTCCTAACCACATCTTCGCAACAGGTCGTTAATCTGTTGCCGGGAACCATTTTAATGTTCCGCAGCTATATGTTTCCATATAGAGGAGACTATATCACAACCTTATTTCTAAGGTTCTCGCCGTTTCGAGCCACTTGGCCCTACGAGCTTTCGCTCTAGTCGTTGCACACATTCCAATAATGTTTTTATTTCAACGTCGCACTTGTGGTAGCGTATCACCAGAATACTTTATATTGGAACTTCGCTCAGGATTGTCTTCGGCTTTACCCGGTCAGAGTTTCCCTGAATTAGACGAGTTTGCAATGCTTGTCACCAAGCAAGGGCGCTTATATGTTAACGCAGGACATCCGCAAATAATGCGGTTAACATCTTGTTATCCCACCTCAGGATAGCTTGTTGGATGTGTTGTGCAGTTGTATTATTGACAGAGAGCAGTTCAAAATCGAACATCTTGTTCCGCCCTTCGTCATACATGAGCGGCATAACAATACCTGTTTGCTCATTCATCTGAAGGTTGCGAACCATGTTCTTGTAATAGGCATAAACAGCCTTGTCAGAGTCACTAGCATCATCCGCCATATACTTCGGATGCAGCCAGACAATCGGAACACCGTTAATGTTCTTACTATACCCGACAGCTTCAATCTCTTCCAATTCCTTACGGAAGCGATAAGCAATGTAGCAATTGCTCAGTGGTGATGTACCCTCTGGATTATCCTTTGTAGCATCAGCACGGAACAACATAAACCTGTCACGAGGGATGAACACAGCCGTACCGCTATCAATATAGCGCACATACCCATCAGTGTTAGTTACTGTCTGTTCCAAGCCAATTAAGTCTCGTCCATCTTCACTAAACACCCACTTGGTAATGGTATCTTGTGCGCGAGGAGCCAACTTACGCAGGCCAACAAAACCGTCATTGTACTTACTGCCGTTGACGTATCTACGCCTGCGCGGAACCTTCTCAATAACGGAGTGACCAAAGGTGAGGTAGGTTAGGCATTCTTTAATGAACTGGAACCAACTCCCTTCCATATCGTGCATGGCAGATTCGATATATTCAGCACGCAGTTTTTGTTGGTCTGTAGCATCATCACATGCTTCAACATCCCATTCAACGCGACTAATCATCAACTCATAGGCTTTTAGGGCGGCAGAGATGGTTGTGTCTTTACGCATCTCTTTGTACGTTTTCAAGCTGTCAGGCCACCGCAGTTCACGCCTAGCCTCTTCGTACACAATACCGCTACTAATCTTCAGTCCACTATACCCCACCTCACTCATTTTCATACGAGGGATGGGGGAGCCATCAGAAGTTAGCTGACTGAAATCTTCATTTTCTTCCATTTCAGCCATTGGCTGTTCTCCTGTTAAATGTTAATGTGTTCATAAGCCGTGGCGTTTATGCGAAGGGCATTTATGCAAAGCCAAAACGACTTACACCGGACATATCTGGAGGGGTGAATGTTGGGATGGAAATACCGGATGCTAGCATTGCGAAAGCATCTGCTGCGGCATCAACTTGATCATCTTTTACACGCCTACTGCCATCAAATGCTTCCAATTCATCAATAAAGGCATCATTCCATTCGCCAGCAACAATCTTCACATTCCCACTTTCACAAGCTGCACAGAATGGTGCGAATCGTTGAACTTTAGATTTGGATGTTGGTTTTGATTTAGCGTAGAATCCCCGTTCCGCAAGGTCACGTATAAGCGTAGAAGCGTATTGCTTTCCACTTGCACCGGGGTCAGCAGGAACAACAATTAGTGTATCCTCGCCGTCTTGCTTTGCTGCTTCCACCATCCTCTCAAACACTTCACCATGTCTGGCTCGGAATCTTACTACGTCTTCGATATAGTAAGTTCCATACCTATCTTTAGAGATTCTAACACCGGCAGTCCAGTCAGGATTAGGCATTAGTTCGGATGGAAGAGAGCCACTAATATCCCATGCACGTGCTACCTTGATAGCATCCAGCGGGGGTTTATCAACGACTTCACACCATTCTTTCTTCCAATAGCCCGACGATTCCTCTGTCACAAGCCAGTTGCCTTTCAATAACCGGGCTTTCTCCACTCTTCCCAAGGACTCTAGCCAACCTATATATTCAGGTTGTGCTTCCATTAGCACTGGATTATCTAGGCAAGTGGCGTTGATGAACGTAAAACTCATCACTATTTCACGTCTAACCTTAAACTGTTCCATCAGTTCTTCAGGGGTGTTTGCATAGTAATTAGTATTGTCCCTACGGACAAAGTAACGAATCTGACCACACCTTTCTTCAATCGGATAACCTTCTTCATCAAGCCACCATGAAATCCAGTTCTTAACCCAAGACTTAGAATCCGGGTTCATTGTACAACGGATACGCGGCTTTACTTCAGGACAAGATGGGTTACGCAAGCGAGATAGGATATAAAGAAACATTTCTTCTTCATATTGTACACATTCGTCAATCAGTGCCTCGCTGATTTCCATACCCTGCCAGTTATCTTTATCTTTCAAATGTTCAAAGTGCCGAAGATACACTTCCGCGCCAGATGAGAATACGAACTTATTCTCCATTGACTTGAATCTTACTTTAGGGTCAACCCGCTTGAACAAATCCATTGCCTTATCAAGCAACCCACCCGGCCCTTTAAGCTGTGTTGTTGTTCTCCGAGTGAATACCCCACGAAAGTTTCTAAGATGAACATGCTGCAAGAAGTCCATCACACCTAAGAATGATTTTCCAGAGTTACCTGTAACAACAACCTTGTTATTACGGCGCATAACAAATGCACCTGTTGGCACAGTAAAGCAATACTTGTAACCATCGTTGCTTTTTACGTATTCAAATACTACCTTGTCGCGTATATTCTCAAGTGTGCTTACAATATTGGTACTAGGGGTTACTGAATACTCAACACTCTTTCGGACATATTCGTTGCTCTTGTACCCCTGTCCACGGCGATCATTTATTCCAATGCTTGCGTGAATGTTTTGGATATTATAGAGATATTGAATACAGTCAGCATCTTCTTTGATTGTAGTGGAAAACCTACCCATGTCACACGGTCTGTCCTTATTTAAGGAGCCATCCCAGAACATAATCTCATCAGTGATTACCTTAGCGTCTTCTTTTGAGCACAGCATCCAATCTGAAAATTGCTTTGTACACCAAGGGGCATAAAGGGTAAACACTTTATAACTATCTACACTATCTGTTTCAGTATATGGGTAGTTGAGTTCAGCAAGAATCCAACGCAATCTGTCAATTTTACGCTGCTTCTTCAGTCGTACAATATACCTAGAGGTTTTCTCACTAGCAATGTGGCCATCACACTTCAAAGCTACGGCAAGCATAATTTCAAATTTTGACAGTCCGATAGACTTACCACCGCTGTATTCATACACCTTACGAAATAAACCCTTGTGTCCATTTGCAGACGAATTATGCTTAGCCATAAACTCTGCAAATGGAACCTTGAACATCTTACCTTTTCGGTTTTCGTACACAATATTGTGCTCAATTGAGAGCATCTGGTCGAGCTTGTTATTCTTAATGTGATAAAACCCATCACAAGGGGCTTTAATGTACACAGAAGGGTTTACCAACGAAGCTACCTTAGTATTAAGGTCAAACTGCATAACCAAGTCGTCGGGAGTATATTCACTAATCTTTTTCCAACCGTGTTGGCTGAGAAACTCAGTTTCAGCATCAACACAGCCTGCTGCACCACCAAAAAAAACAATGTCAGCTTTAGATGTAATAAACATCTCTTGCTTACGACTTTTAGGGCCAATTACTTCTTTCTTTTTTGTATTCATAAAAATTATTCCTTGATTGCCTTCAGGGGGTTGCCATTAATTAGAAGTGGAAGCGTTGGCAAAGACGCTTATCGGACGGCCATCCTATCCACTAATTCTGTATCAGCTACTGCTGAAAATGCTTTCCATAGAGACAGAATAACACTGTTCTTCCAGTTGTCAATATACTGAAACAACATTTATCTATTATTCCTTGCATATTGGCAATGTACTGTCCCTAATACACATCTCACTAAACCCTATTGGCTCATCAACAACCTCCCCAATAACGGGAAGGCTCTTATTTGATGCACAACCAGAAAGGATTATTGCCAGCCAGATAACTCGTGCCATTTCCCACCTTTCATAATGTATTGCCATTCATAGGGGAGAGAGGACGGGGACATTGGCCAGTGATAACGATTATCAAGGATACATCCACCCTTGTCCGTATCCACCCACAATACACAATGTCCTTCACCAGTTTCAGTCTTGCATGTACAGAGCAATAGAGAATCCAAACTCCATCCCATCTCTAGCAGCATTGCCCTTTTCTTCAAGGCGTAATCTTCACAATCACCTTTATTCAATGCTTCAGTCCAGTATTCCATCTCACCGTAATTATCAGCATCTGTAGAATATGTGGTTTCAGCATTCACCTTGCTGTTAATGCTCTCTGCAACGCAATACTTGTTGTTCACGGCTGTTATTTCACAATAGACAGACTGAACATGGCACAACCATCGTCTTCATCTTCGTCCACATCTGGAACATCTTCAGACTTCATTTCCTTGCCGTTATTCTCTTTCTTGAGCTTTTCAATTGTGTATTGAAGCATTGTTTGACGATCGACTTCTTTCAAGGAAGCCATCATTGTAGCTACAATCCACTGAGCATTCTTAGTGCGCTCTTTCATAGGCTCATTGATGTCACGCATAGCTTCGATAATCAAATCCATTGCCTCTGGAGCAATATTACCTAGCTTACGCGCCACCATCGTATTAGAAGCCCTACCAAGGGGTTTATCCTTGTTGCTAGGGCGTCCGCCTTTGTTTGGGCTAGGCGAAGCCAACACCACTTCTTCTGCTGACATTCAGCTTCTCCTTAGTTATTATGTTGCCGCTCTTGGTTGCAGCGTATACTTAATGAAAAACCCACCAACCTTGACCGAAGCACTGTTGTCTGAAACAATGTAAATCTCACCCGGATTATTCAGCGTAAGGGCATTACCGATATAGAAACTGGTTATGGCATGTACCCTATATGTCCCTGTAGACTTATAAATCAAAGGAGAAGATGCCACAATAACGTAAGCGTAAGGGTCGCCAACACCTAGATGAAACTCTATACGAACTTCCTGATTATTTGCATTGGTTGTGAGATCGAACTCAATACGGAAATCAATTGTGTCGCCAATCTGAAATTCAGTAAAGCTAAGTTGGTTGGTAGATGTATTCCAGATGTCAGTTATATATTTAGACTGATATGTACGGTTGGTATATTGTCCTAAGCCGTCATTGGTCAGCTTCTTCGGGACATTAGTTACAACCGTCAATGGGGAAGATTGTGTGGCTGTGTCATTGTAATCCACCCAACCATGCCATTGCCTAGAAATGTTATCTGGTAACACCACTTTCATACGCTTGTTAGTTGGGGAAACGGGTATCCACTCGTTCGGAAGGGATGATACAACTGCATTATCCCCGTCACCGTCAGTTAACACAATTTCATCATTTGAGTTTACAGGATAGCATGTGCTTTCCTTGGTAGTATCCACCATATTGCACATCCTGTATTTAATTATTTTTATAAATAAATTGGTGGCATATTGAAAGCCCTGCCTTGGCTACCTCTTTGTACACAATGGTACGCGAGCAAAACATAAAGGGGTGACGTATGGGATTTGCACCCATGCTGACCTGAATCACAATCAGGGACTCTACTAACTAAGCTAACGCCACGCCTTTATATTCTACCAACCAGTTGGTCTTAGATCAGAATAGATCAGGTTGGCGCTCACAGAGTTCTTTAAGAAGCTACACATTGTCTTCACCAATTACCAGACTTGCTCGACCTGAAATAAGGAACCAGCCGATTTGTGCTTTTCGGGGGAGAACAGCAAATGTTCAACAAATCCGACAGAGGCATGACTGGTATGTTCTGGAATAAAAAACCCCCACGTAAGCTAATGAGCCAAGAGGCAGGGGCCGTCTATGAAAATACCCCAGTCTTAGCGGCGACGAGGTGCTGCCACGATTCAAGACCATAGGTAATGAACCAACCTACACCAATCAATATTGCAACTGGTATATTCTTGAATAAAGTGTGCTGCGCTCAACCGTTGCTTCCAGCGGTTCCGTGTCAACGCTACACTCAATGTAGCATACGCAGCAAAAGAGAATGTGTATTGCGACCGGAAAATTACACAGAGTCTAGCCCCGCAACCAATCCATTAACCAACACACATTTAACGCAAGCCACTCTTATCTTGTAATTGCATGGCTTGGCCTAGTGGCACGGGGCCAGTCTAGGTCTTGTCACGAAAGCATAAGCCTCGGAATTGAAACAGCATCACAACCATATTCCATGAAATGTTATATTATAACAAAAGATGCTGTCTACCTTTTGAGTATAAGGTCACATGTGGGGTTTGTCAATACACTTTATTCATCATATTTCGTAAACCGCCCACCATACACACTGAACAACTGGTCAGTTAAATGTTCCAATTGGTGTTCATGGTAATCTCGTGGCCTGAAAGATGCCTCCACACAGCGATTACACAACCCATCTTCAAACCAATAGTCCTTGCCATATTCCGTCACTTTACGCTTCCGTCCAATTTCATGCCCTGTTAGGACAACATCACAACATTTGCATCTCATAATTTATTCCTTATTTTTATTATTTGTCTCACGAGACATTTTGTCATACGTCTCAACAATCTTCTCAAGAGATGTTGAATACCCAATCAATTGCTCTATCGTAACACGGTAAGCCCTCACCACTTCCCCATCACTACTTGTCACTGTCAGCTTTGATGTTTCCAGAAGTGGTCTAGCCAGTGATGGTGGTGTAGGGATAGCTGCACTAACATATACTGGCTTGCATGTAGTGCAAGCACTAATAGCTGCGGCAATGCACACAACGCTGCCACAACGGAATATAGAAAATCCATTCATTTCTCTCCTTTCCTCTCTAATCAAACACAATGTTAGAAGCCTCTTGCTTCAGATACATCATACTGTCGCTACAACCGCTTGGAACTGGCCTAGAAAGCAGCTTCTGCACCTTGGTATTGTCTTGGTACTGCTTCGCTTCCAACTCGACTTTAAGACGGCTTACAGCGCGTTCTTGCTCTTCTGTACGAACAGCTATCGCATCCAACACAATCTGCTGTTGCTTTATGTTTTCAGACAATAGGGCTACATTGCGTTTCAACACATCGTTCTGATGTAGGGTGTAGGCATAGTGAAACCCTATACTTAAAAAAACTATAACAGGAGCATAACGTCTAATCAGAAACCAGTTCATATTCCCACCCTTCAATCTTGTACCCAAGCTGTACAAACACTTTATTCAACATCTCCCAATCGTGATATGTGCTTTCATCACCCTCCATTGTCCACATAAAGCTGTATTTGGAATTGATGTGAACCAGATTGCGTTGCTTCCATCTCCACACAACATCAGGAGAAGCATTGATTGTTTCAACCATACACACATCATACATGATGTTCATTTTGAACAACAGAGAACGGATAGCACTAACAACTGTTCCATCCCACTCAAGATAACAATCTTCTAAGTTGAGTAGATTGCTGTCATCACGAATGATGTTTATTGTTTTGGTTTTAACACCTTCTCTGATTGTAAACACAATCTTGTCGTATCCGACAATGTAGAAAATTGATTTCATATTCATTTCAATCCGTGTATCCAACAGACACAATGGTTTCTACCACAACATCTTCTGCATCAAGATCAACCTGATTCAGCTTCTGTTTAGCTTTGTGTCTGTGCCTACGAACAGCCTGCCTTGCTGTATATTCACCACGAGCAGTGTTGTGCATTCCTGCTTTACACTGCTTACAAGAGCAGAACTTAATGTGATTCATGTTGTTGCTCCAGATAGCAAAATTGATTACATAAGATGAATGTAACACTGGTTGTTCTGTATGTCAATAGCTTTGTTACAAGAAAAGAAAGAAATAGTTTAGGCTTGACGTGCCTATTCTAGGCATTGACTTTTCCTAGAAGGGTGTTAAGATAGCCTTATAAAGCAAGAAAAGAACTAAATCTTTTTACTACTCCTTCTTTAAGGGAAGTGCTTCTAAGCTGTTGTTTTACAACATAAAAATTATCATTTTAGGCAGACATTTTGCCTAACTACAAAAGGAGAGGGTATGAAAGTAAGAGTGTTGGATGCTTTGATGGGTCAAGGTAAGTCCACTAAAATCATGGAAGATGTGTCTAAACTTCCGTTCACACAGCCGGTAATCTATATTGCACCACTGCTTTCAGAGTGCCACAGATTTGCTGGAACAGTGGTAGATGAAGAAGGTGAGTTGGTTACAGACGAGAATGGTACTCCTGTTTGTGTCAACAGTCACATCTTGTCTCACAAGTGCTTTAGACATCCGAACAACAGGAACAAGTCTGGAACTAAGTTAGGCTCTTTAAGCCAGCTAGTAAAGGAAGGAAAGAACATTGTATCGACACACTCCTTGTTTCGGTCACTGACTAAGGAAATTGTTGAAGACATTGAAAAGGCTGGCTACTTACTTATCATTGATGAAGTGATTTGTGTATGGGAAAAGTACACAATGAACCACTACTCAGAAACGGATAGCGAGATTGAAGATAGCGAGACAGACACCGACAAGGAGATAAGAAAGCTAATCAACAATCAGTTTATTGAAGTTGATCCTGCTGGCTTGCTGCATTGGCAATGGGACAAGTATGATGCAACAGATACAAGCCATGAAGAAGTGGCTAGGTTGTGTGATACACATCAGTTGTGTATAGTTAATGGTAGTGTTGTGTTTTGGGAATATCCTGTGTGGGCATTGAAAGCCTTCAAAGAAGTCTGGGTAGCCACCTATGGTTTTGAGAGTAGTTTCATGTGTGAGTACTTCAAGTGCCACAACATCTCTTACCATGTGGAACGATTTGGAAAGCATCAGTCTGAGTTCAAGCACCTCATCAGTATTATTGATGATAAAAAACTCAACTCTTGTGGTGACAAGCCTAACTCGTTGAGCTATACTAACATCACCAAGAGCAAGACACACAACGAGGCGCTGAAGAACAATCTGCACAACTTCTTCCAGAACAAGATGAAGACAAAGGTTGGGGATAGGTTGTGGACTGTGTATTCTTCCAAGAAGCGAAGCATCTCTGGTGGCAGGTATGCTAAAAGCTGGCTTGCTTACAACACCAAGGCTACAAATGATTACAAAGACACTACTTGTGTTGCATACTTGATTAATCTTAATGCAAACCTGATGGTGATGTCGCTGCTTGGACACCGTGGCGTTATGTTTGATCAAGACAAATGGGCATTGTCTGAGATGGTTCAGTTTGTATGGCGCAGTGCTATTCGTGACGAGAAGCCGATTACGTTATATGTGCCTAGCAAGCGTATGAGAGATTTATTTATTAACTGGTTGAGGGAGAAGTAAAAATGTTAGACAACAATGAACATGTGTGGGTCTGTTGAAAACGTTGTATACCAAGTAACTAAACATTTAGATGAAAGGTTTAATGTACAACACAACTGGAACGGTTATTGCCTTACTTGGAGGATTTCAAGCAGACTCAGGCAGACTCAAGGATAATCAAAAAGTGGTGAATGAATATGAAAAAACAGTTTAAGCGTGATACAACCAAAAACAGTAACAAACTACACTTAGATCAATACTACACTCCTGATGATGTAGCACAACACTGTATTGATACATCATTTAGTATCATTGGTAAAGACAACATCTCTTGTGTAATAGAGCCTAGTGCTGGTACAGGCGTCTTTAGTAGCAAGATACATAACTGCATTGCCTACGACATAGAGCCTAAAGCTGATAGTATTGCACAAGCAGACTTCTTATCTTTGATTATTCCATACACACAAGGTACTTTAGTAATTGGTAATCCCCCATTTGGTAGTAGAGGTAACTTGATGCAGAAGTTTTGTAAACACAGTTTTACATTTGCTGATTATGTTGCATTTATACTTCCTGTAAATCAGATGAATAATACAACAAGCATTTACGAGTTTGATTTAATACATTCAGAGGATTTAGGTGTTAAAGAATATAGCGATAGGAAAGTACATTGTTGTTTTAACATTTACAAAAGACCTAAGAACGGGTTAAACAACAAACCTGATTACAAAACAGAGGTAATAGAGGTAATAGAGGTAAGGGAGGTAATTAAAAACCAAAACCCTAAGCGTAACAGAGAATTAGGTGATTTTCAATACGATATTGCTATTTGTGCTTGGGGTGCAATAGGTAAAGAATGTAAAGAGGGGCAATATGCTAAAACATTCTACATTAAGATTAAAGATGTCTTACACTTTGATTATTATAAGAACTTGATTCTTGGTGCTGATTGGTGTAGTATTTACAAAATGACAGGAACACCTAACCTGTTACAATGGCAACTTTATAAGTATGTCAAAGAAAATGAGCCAAAGGGTGAATGAAGATGTTAGACAACAATGAACGTGTGTGGTTGATGCAAGGAGACTGCTTGGAACGGATGCAACAGATTCCTAGTGGAAGTGTGGATATGGTGTTGACTGATCCACCTTACGGTACAACAGCTTGTAAATGGGATAGTGTTATTCCGCTTGAACCAATGTGGGAACAGTTGAAGCGGATTATTAAGCCGAATGGCGCTATTGTACTATTTGCCTCACAGCCTTTCACTAGCATTTTAATTACGAGTAACATTAAAATGTTCAAGTATTCTTGGGTATGGGATAAAGTAAGAGGCTCAAACTTCTTTGCAGCTAAATTCCAGCCTCTCAATAATTCAGAGGATATTGTTGTATTCAGCACAGGTGGCTGTAACAACGGGACAAGCAATCCAGTACCTTACTACCCACAAGGAATTAAGTCTTGTGAGAAAGGCAATAAATATGGTGGTGGAAAAGTTGGTAAGGCGCATGGAGCCATTGAAAAGGAGTATATACAAAAAACCACAGGATACCCATTCAAAATTATAAAATTCTCTTATGAAAAATCCACTATGCACCCAACACAGAAACCAGTGGCTCTGATGGAATACCTAATCAAAACCTACACCAATGAAGATGAAGTTGTGTTAGACTTCACAGCAGGCTCAATGAGTACCGCCATCGCTTGTATTAATACTAATCGCAAAGGTATTATGATAGAAAAGGATGAGTATTACTTTAGGGTAGGTTCGGATAGGGTATCTAAAGCTTTACAGGAGAGGTAATAATCTTTGTTTTGATGTGTGTTTATACAAAACAGGTGTATAATGTGTTATGATTATATCAAATTAATAGTTTATTGTAGTGAGGCGATTTGTGGCAGCTTTTAAGGACAGAACTGGTGATAAGTGTGGCAGATTGACGGTAGTGTCTCATGCAGGTAAAGACCATAGAAATAAGCATTTGTGGTTATGCTTGTGTGATTGCGGAAATGAGAAAGTAGTTGTCTCCGACAATCTGTCTAGCGGTAAATCCAACAGTTGCGGTTGCTTAAAGGCTGAGTTTTTAGCTAGAAAAGGTAATCAGTACGGCCTTTATGAAGACAGAGAAGAGGCACTATTAAAGGTGCAATACAGCCACCTAAGAAGGCGAGATGTAAATAAGGGATTTACTGAAACAATGAGTTTTGATGTTTTTAGCAGGTTATCAAAATCACCATGCAGGTATTGCGGTCTTGAACACTCGAAAGAAATAGAAGATAGACTGAGCGAGAGCAAGAGGCAAAAAAGACTTTCCGACTATGTTTTAAAGTGCAACGGCATAGATAGGGTTGACAGTTCAAAAGGGTACACTGTGGAAAATAGTGTGGCTTGCTGCAAGTATTGCAATACAGCTAAGAATGTTATGACAGAAAGCGAGTTTTACACTTGGATAAAAAGGGTTTATGAGTTCAATTTCTAGTGGAACAACAGGTGTCGCTTGCCGAAACACAAACCGTAAGTTCATCGGTATTGAACTGGACAGTGATTATTTCCGTATTGCTTTGGAGGGGGTTGCACAATGAAGCACATTGGTTGGTTTATACTGGACAAGAACGGGCTGGTTTTTCTGTACTTACCAAAACAGATGTATTTCACTGGGGAGGTGGTAGATAAGCAGCAAGAGACTGACATTGACCAGAGACTTAGACAAATTGATGAGGTTTGGGCAGGCTTAGCTCCGCACAAACTTGTTAAGGCTTATTGCGATGAGAGAATGCAATGATTACAGGTGATTTGTTTGCAGCTATTATCTGCTTTGCTGGTACAGGCTTTGCATTGACAATGTTTGGATTTAATGCATATTCTAAGAAATACTTAGAATGTATTCAACTTCTGTTCATGGCTATTGCTTGGATTTTCGTTGGATATGAACATCTGATTAAATGGGCAGGGGTTTTATGTCATCAATAAAGCAAAGACTCAAGAAGAAGCGAATGAAAATCTTCGGTTGGCGAGATGTTCGGTTTGCATATTTTGAACCGCCAGAGCCAAGATATGAGAAGGTTGGAATAACTGGTGATTGGTATAATCCAAAGTGGGTGGACAGAGATGAGTAGTATCAAACAACGAACTAAGGCAAAACGTATGCGGATGTGGGGATGGAGGCAATTGTACACAATCAATCCATACGACACTGGTAGAGATTTTCGTACATTTGTTGGGTATACAAATGATTGGCATGACACAGAAGGGTGGGGGTGGTAAATGAACCAACAAAACGCGACACTATTAGTCATAGGGCTTGAAACAATCTCACTTGCCTTACAAGCTGAATCTGGTGAGAAGTGTACCATACAGCACATCCTCCGTACTTTGATGGAAGGGAATGAGGATAACTGGATTGGTGAGATGTTGTACCAAGATTGTAATCAAATATTGGATTGTGTTGAGAGTCTGGAGAATGAAATTGACAACTGAAGAAATCATGGAAAAGATGGAAGCCCATATTGAGTTCCTTGAACAAGAGTTGAAAGAGATAGGTGATATGTCACATGACGCTTCGTCGGGGCCGGTTGGTGATGATGTGTATTGGGACATCAGGCGTAAGGCTTATGATGCTTGTTTTCAAGATTGGAGGAATCAATGATGAACAATGAGTGGCATCCAATTGAGACAGCCCCCAGAGACGGTACATCCATCCTTGCTTACGATGAGAACAAGCAAGTATTTATTACTTGGTATGTTGATAACACATATTACAAGAAAAAGCATCCAAGCATTGAAACATGCTGGACGAGCGACAGTTGTCAAGACTTTGGCGGGTGGGAATGTCCGCTTGGTTGGATTCCGTTACCAGAGGCTCCTAAATGATTATCGTTGATAAGTTTAATTGTGGCTGTAGGGCTACAGAAGAGGATGGAGATGGGAATTATGTAGCCCTGAAGGTACAAGATGTTGACTGTGACGGCTGGAAGAATGTCATTCATTATGTGACGTATTGTAATGCTTGCTACAAGCAAGCTGTTGAATCCGGTTGTGTAGCAATGACAGAGGAAGAAGAAATGGAATGGTTGCTTGACATCAAGGAATGTGTTTGATAAAGTGCATGAAACTTCAATGACCGTGGAACACAAACATGAAACTCAAAGAGGGCATTGACAAATGAAGCCAACAGTTGATAACATCATTGCACAACACAACATTCGCCCGTATAATGGCTCTTGGTATGTTCAGGAGAAGAAGTTACGAGAGGTGCTGGAGCAGATTATTGACACAACGTATGCTGAAGGGTATGCTGATGCAGATAAAGCCAACAGTGAGCAGTTTGTTAATTTTGGAGGAAGTAAGAAATGAGTAGCCATGAAATTGATACGATTGTTCTTGGTGTTCCTTGTACGATCAAGTTTGATTATCAGCCGTATGAGGCTGCTGAGACAGGGCCAGAAGCACAATATCCGGGGTGTAGTGAAGAACTGGAAGTGACAGATGTCCTTGTTGGCGGCATCAGTGTTTGGGATTGGTTCGATGGTGATGAAACTATGATGAGCTTGCTGGAAGATGCTGTGTATGAATATCGCATACGGCAACACGAGCAATATCTGGAAGATAGGGCTGAAATGCGATGGAATGATAGATTTGGTGATTGACAAAGCCACTTAGCATGTTAAAATTGAACCAAGGAGCTACACTAGATCATGGAAAGACGCTAGTAGCGGGGCCAGAGAAACACAAAACTACCTCTGGCCCTAATTATTTTACACAATTAATTAACACACAGGAACAAACCAATGACTAACGAAACACGTTCTATCGAGTCTACTGACATCGTAGACTTCACGTTCAAGATTCAACAAGCCATCCTTGATGGCTATCGACTGTCTGATTCTTCTGACCTCTCCCCACAATGTATTGGCTTTGTTTACATTGCAACAATGATTAAGCAAGAAAGTACAGTTGGAGAGATTTCACTTGGTATTAATGTAGATACCGAACAGGCTCTCGCGGAAATCACCAAGATTGCACAAGAAACTGGTCAATATGATATGACGCCTGAACAGCAAGATGTTGCAGCAAATATCGTTGCTGGCGCTATTACAATTGAACCAAACATTGTTGAACCAAAGACAACACAACGACGGGGACGCAAATAATGGAAAACCAACATCGGAAGATTTCTGGCTACCGTGAACTTAGTCAGCAAGAGATTGATGCAATGAATAGTATCAAAGAGTTGGCAAGTGCTGTAGGTATTCTTGTTGAAGAATTGGAAGCAAACCCTTCACTTGACCAACGATGGGTGGCTGTCGCCAAGACAGATTTACAGAAAGGGTTTATGGCTGCTGTTCGCTCTGTTGCACAGCCAACAACTTTCTGACACAACACAGGAATACAAGATGAAAATGATTCTTGATGAAGAAATTACACAAGCGTTAGTGGCTGTTGGCGAGATTCTTCGTCGGGAATATGACTGGAGCATTGAAGGGGATAATCACATCCCCACCAACCCCGATGGACATTTTGTCACAGTTCTTAAAGAACATCTTGCATTCCTTTTGGATGAGAATATAATCAAGTTGTTGTTGAATGTCAAAGCCGATGCAATGATGGCTGAAGCGGTTGCTTTGAAGAAGATTGCACAGCCAGATTGGCTTGATAGCGAATAATCTAGGAGATTATATGATTACATACACAACATACATCAACTGGCTGACACAAGCCTATAAATACTATTTCCTTGATGATGCTGAGATGTCTGATAGCGAGTGGGATTACTGGAGCAGGCAGTTTTATGCTAATCGCGGCGAGTTGCTGAAAGAGAGTTTTCCAATCATTCATCGAGATGAGTTCACTGGAGCTAGTTTGTTTTGGTTGAGGAAGGATGAGTATCCGAAGGAAGTGCTTGATAAAATTAACGGGGAACAATAATGTCGAATAATGCACGGCGCTACACACAGAAGGTGAAGCCGCAGAACGGACAATCACGCCAACAGCAAGGGGAGCAAGGGATTGCACAGGACAACATGAGCCAGTCTCAAGACTTCAATCTGAACTGGTTCAAACCTACGCCAACACAGCAACAGATTGTTCGTAGCATTCAGTATAATTTGCTTACCGCAGTACAGGCTTCGAGCGGCTGCGGTAAAAGTACTACGGCAATTTGGACAGCTTTGAAGCTTCTGAAAGAAGGTCAGTGCAAGAACATTGTGTTTGTGAAATCTGCTGCGGAATATGGAGATGACCAGATCGGATTTTTAACTGGGGATCAGAATACTAAACTCCAAGCACACTTTGAAGTGATGCGAAGTATCTTCCACGACTTCATGTCTCCAACCAAGCTGGAATATGAAGAGAAGCGGAAGCGTATCACTTTCACTGTACCAAACTTCATTGCGGGCAAGACATTCTACGACAGCATTATCATCATCGACGAAGCCCAGACGCTAAGCCCGATGACTATGAAGATGTTGCTGGAACGTGCCTCTGATACAAGCAAGTTTGTTGTCCTTGGTGATAAGAAGCAGACATACGCCCACCGTAAACGTGCTGACGGGTTTACAGATTTTGTGTCAAAGATTGTGGACAAAAACGGGTGTTGTCTTGAAGAGGATATGAATGTTATCTATATGACTTCTGATGACAATATGCGTGGTAAACTGAGCAAACGTGTTCTTGAAATTTATGGAGGATAAAATGCAAAAACAATTCAATCGTCGAATGGGAAGTGAAGTGGGGGACGGATACATCAACCCGTTCATTGTGTCTGCTGAACAACAAGTACAGATGAAATACAAGTGTCGCCTATACGGGGCTTACGACAGCAGTGAAGATTTCATTTACACGCTTGAAGTGCTGGAGCAAGCGGAAGAACACGATATTGTGGAGTTGCATATTCAAGGGCCGGGTGGTAGTTTGGATGCAGTCTTGACGCTTGTACACGCAATGGATAAGTGTAAGTGTCCAGTTCATGTTGTTGCTACGGGGAGTTTGGCTAGTGCTGCTACATTCCCAATTCTTGCAGCGGACAGTTATGAGCTTCAGCGATTCACTACGTTTATGTTCCACTCAGCTAGTTTCGGTGTGGCCCCACAAAAGACGCATGATGTGATTGAAGAGGCCCTTCACAATTGGAAGCAGTGTGAACGCATTATCCGAGAAACATACGAGGGGTTCTTTACGGAACAGGAGTTGGACAGTATGCTTCAAGGAAAGACGTTCTGGATGGATGCAGAGGAATTTTCTCAGCGTTTTGAACGTCGAAATGAACTGCTGGAAGCTGAAATGAAAGAATCTGTTGACAAGCACAAGCAGGAAGGACAAACCATTGGTTGTGGCAGGGATTGTTCAGACTGTGACTGTGAATAATTGAAACATAGCCACGGATAGTGTCAGAGCCACGGATGGCTTTAAGTAGGAGGAACATATGCTACGAACAACATTCAATTCTCTAGCTGAAATGCTAGACTACAACCAAGCTATTCTATCAACACTGGAAGCATTGTATGAATACGAAGCAGACAAATGGAATAGCCGTGAAGAGCCACACGATACATTGTGCGACCCACAGTACCACAACGTTCATTTCAACGTAGAGTTTGATTCGTTTGTCATCCCTTGCTGGCTGTCTTGTGATGTAACGTACACAGGTGGGTTTGCTGATAGTGACTCATGCGTTCCCTACACCGTAGAGATTCCACTAGAGCAAGTGGTGGAATATATGAAGGAGAATTACGGCTATGAATGAACCAAGTATGAATGATTTGTTTATTCTTGAAAAATATTCAGACACAATGTTTGTACTGTGGACAGCCCCTTCCAAACAGAAGCATCTAGGGGATATTATTTTTGACATCTCTGCCGGGTGGGTATATATTTTGGATGAAGAGGATGTAAGTGCTGGATATTTCACATCTCCATTCCTTCGTGCTGTTGCTGACAAACTTGATGAATTGAATGCTGAATTGTTTAAGGAGTTTCCAGATGCTGGGGTTTGAACTTGAAACAGAAGATGCTGACTGGTGGGTGAATGTGGTTAGAGAGAATAATTCCTATGATAAAACCATAGGAAACATCTCTAGATCGATACAAGGGACGCACTACTTGTTTGCTCCTGAAGATTGTGTTTGCTTCAGTGTTGAAGAACTTATTACCATTGCTGACAAGATGAAGGGATTGAATGCTGAATTGCTTAAAGAAGCATCTACTACACAGGAACATTCCACATGCTAAGATTCGAGATTGAAACAGAAGATGCTGACTGGTGGATGAGGGTTTACAAATACGATTGTGAAATGGGTCAGATATACCAGAGCATATTCACAGGAGACTATTTGTTCACTTCATTAGAGTGTGGATGCAATGCAGATGAACTTGTCCTTATTGCCAACAAGATGAAGGAAATGGAAAATGCCAGAACCAAAACCGATTGAAACAATCACGCTAACCTTCACAGAATACAATCAAGCCAAGGAAGAGAAGAAAGTGCTTCCTAAGTTTTTCTACGTGAATTGCCTCGGTGACTATGTTTTTATCAAAACACGGGATAGAACTAAGGCTCAGTCATTTATTGATGAAGAATGTGGGAAAGGGAAGTACCGGGTTAGAAGCTACGTGCAAGATGGTGCGGCTTCTGGTAATGCCACGTGTCTTGCGTCCGAGACACGCAAAGGACAACATGTCCGTAATCAAAACTTCGGTATCCCTTCTAGCTTGAGATAGATATGAAAACCAAACAACGTACCAAGAACAAAGCTGTCAAGATTAAATGTGACAAAGAGAAACGTAAAGAAATGATGTTGCTAGGTAGGTATGCACCACCAGTATATTCTCTCCTCACTGAGCAAGACGAGGAATTAGGTTGCCCTGTCTACATCGGCTACTACTGCTATTGGAGTAAATCAAAATGAAAGGTAAATCGAAACATGTCTAAATACCAATACATCCGTAAGCACAAGCTGAACGGGAAGAAGCTGGACATCACCAACGAGGTTGTTGGAATGATGAATATTAATGAATATCTACTGGCTACAGTGCCGAAGATGACAAAACTGATTGATGAAATACACGACTGCATCAAGAATGATGCGTTGACAGATGAACAACGTGTTGCAGGGATTTTAATGCTGTTTGCTATGTTTGAAAAGGAACAGGTGTGACATGCAATTTGATTCGTTTGTATCGCGCAACGCTGCGGGAGTTTGCAATAACACATATCAAGGGGAAGCAAAGCGTGTTCTCACTGTATGCTCTGCTTCCGCATTACGCTCACCAACTGCTGCTGTTGTTCTGAACCAAGAATACGGATACAACACAAAGGCAGCAGGTGTCAGTCTGGAATATGCAATTGTACCTGTTACTGGACGGCTTCTGATGTGGAGTCGGGAGATTGTGGTTATGGAGAACTGGCAAGCACACGAGATTATCGAGATGCTGGAAATCATGGGACTAGACCGACCTGTGATTTGTCTTAACATTGACGACAACTACTGCTACATGCAACCAGAATTGGTTAGCCTTATCAAACAGCGTTATGATCAACAAGTCCCAACAGACAAGTCATAACAGCTTCATAATAAAAGCACGCACAAATGTTGACAACAAAAACCGTGTGTGCTACATTTGCTTTATCAAGTACAAACACTGGAGAATTGAGATGAGTGATGTAAATATTGATTGGAAGGGTAGGGCGTTAGCTGCTGAAGCTGAAACGTTAAATCTTAAAAACCTGTGCGCTCACCACGGTATTTGTACTGTCTGTAGGGAATATTATTCCCACCACTACACTGAGCCTTTTGCCACCTGTAAGTGCAACACATCTGAGTGGTATGAGATTACTGAGTATATGAAATTACAAGATGAATTAAGGAAGCTGCGGGATGCGGGCGCTACATTTTATACTGGAGGGCCAGAAATTACTGACGGGTCTGACAAAGTGCATGTTTGTGAGTTTGCAATGGATGCTGCCATTGACGCAGCCAGAGGTGCGAAATGACCCCCACCGAACGCGAAGCGATATACCCACCAGATGTTGTAGAAGCATGGCATTGGGTGAAACAACATTGTCGTCATTACGCTACAATAGGGTATGACACACAGACAACAGAATTTCTATCCCCAACAGATATGGAAACAGCAGCAAACCATATCGCTTTATTGAATAAATACGACATGCTTGTGACAACAGATTTCAAACAACACCCCTTCTATCATAAGAACTTCGTTGTATTGAATTTTGGCGAGAAGGCTAGTACATTTTACAACAGATGTAGGGAGTGTCATAAATGACAGCAACATTATTCGTAGCATATGTTATTTGGGTGTTTGGGTTTATGTTATCTGTACAAGCCATGTCAAACAACACAGAAACGACATTATCCCGTGTGGCTATCCTTACAGCTTGTGCCTTCTGGCCTGTAGCTGTTGTTGTAGCTATTGTGCGAATTATTATTAGGGCTATTACACAATGACTAGTCGAAACATTCGTGAAGCTATCAAGCATGTAGAACTGTTGCAAGAACAATTGGAAAGTCTAGAGAACCAGAATGAGAAGCTGACAAAGCAATTGAATACAGCTATTTGTTTGTTGTGTTCTAACAGAGCGAGTGTTGTATCGAACAAGGATACTGATATATACTGGAATCCACCAGTAGAAGTGGTGACATACCAGTTGCAGGTACAGGAGCTGGATGGAGAGCAGCATGGCGAGTTCAGTCCTGAGTCGTCCCCATATCAAGCTGTGTTGACTGGGATAGATGAATATATTGAGTATATGGCTGACAACAACGTGTAGGGATGCGTCCTGTTGTAAAAATACATAATGATTTTATTATACCGAGAACACATATCGTCTTTCAGTAGTGCTAAGGGGCTATAGAGGGGCGGTATGTGTTTTTTGTTATTGGAAAATGAATAGAAACTTTTAGAGAATACATGTCGCCAGACATGTGGGATGAGGAAATATAGATGCACACAAAGAATTGGAAACCTGTAGTTGGGTACGAACATCGTTACTTGGTTAGCGACTGCGGAAAGGTGTGGGATAAGAAATATGACCGGGAAGTGAGTCAGGTGCTTACGGGGGTTCCTGAGTATCTTTATGTGAATCTTCAATCTAGTGAGAAACGCAAACTTGTAAGAGTCCACAGGTTGGTTGCCGAAGCATTTTGTCAGAAGGAAGAAGGTAAGGATGTTGTTGATCACATAGACCAGAACAAATTAAACAACCATTACTCCAACTTGAGGTGGACTTGCCGCAAAGGCAATATGCGAAATACTAAAGCCAATCGTAAGACAGCTACAGGTGAGTTGATAGTAGAAGTCGTAGAAAAGAAATATGGAGAAGTGCAACCACACCTAGCCAACATATACGGGAAGATGAATAATCATTCGTTATCTTTTGAAGATGCAATGTTTGAATATGATTACAAACTTGAAACCGGACAGGAATATTCTGAGTGGACTAACTACATTCAACAGAAGTATGAAGCCTTTGGTAATAAAATATCAATGCAAGAGGTTGTAGAGCAATACGGACACGATAAAGATATTGTCAAGCGTAAGCTACAAATGGGTTGGACACTGGAAGAGGTGATGGTTGGTTGTAAGTGGTATGATGGGAGACATGCTTTCTTGTCTACACACACCGATTGCTCGGGTAAGTGGTGGCCATCGAAGGCTAGGTGTATGGAAGACAGTCATATTGGCGATGTAGCATGGGATAGGGCTGTCGCCCTGAGTAAAGGTGGGGTGGTTGATGTTGTAGGCGCTAAGAAGCAGATTGAGGATTTGAACAAGAAGGAATGGGTGGTTGGGGATAAGATTTATTTCGATACGTTTGCAGGGTTGTGTAGGTTGTTTGGCAAGGATCACAGTGCCGTAAGTACAAGAATGAGTAGACAAGGGATGTCACTGGAACAAGCACTTACTGAAGACCCAAAGCGTATTAATTCCTACACGCTAAATGGCACGCTGATTACAAATACTGGAGAAGTGGTTGAATACCGCACTAAGGTAGTGAAGCCGATACATATTACTCCACTACTGATGGGTGTAGATCATACTTACTTCAACGGCAGAAATAAGGAATACAGGGATAGCGGTATTGCTGCCACAGACTCCCTTCTCAAAACACTTTCCTACTTTGGTTGTGATGTGTCTGGACTGACTGTCACAATCTAATATTTTTCATAAATATATTCCTCATCGAGAAATTGGTGTATCAATATGCCATTGATAGGTGGGGATTTTTTTTTTTGCCGGAAAAATACCAAAACCCTTCCCATATCTGCTAGACAACCCCTCAAAATATCTAATGTGGGTTGAATACCACTAGGCTCTTTAGCTGTTAAGCAGACCTCCCGCGCCCGGTCGTTAGAAGTCTAGCAATTCTCGTATATCCTGGAACCCTTGCGCCCCAATGGTTTGCTAGCGTGATCGTCGCATAATAACGATTATGTTAAAGATGCTGCATTATCCCCACCATTTCCCCCGCCTAGCCCTGCTATCGCCTAGACAATAGCCCCACCATTGCATCATTGCCATTGTTCGCACAGGCTATCTTCCCGAGTTGTAGCCTCCGGTTGTAATGCTGCAGGCTTGGCATGGCATGCGCCTGGAGTGAATGAATGGGGTATGTGGTGGGGATTGTGTGTGTGCTGGCGCTGGCGTAACGTATGACCGGCAAGAATGCGTCATATATGCTTTCAAGTTTAACCCGTAAAGGATATGAATGACCTACTAACAATACTTTGACGCCTATCAAACAATAACATTACACAATAACATGAATCAATAATTGATACCTGACAATGACACTTTGACCGTTATCGAACAATAACATCTACCAATGGCACAATACCCAATGGACTATTGGACAATGATTTATAAGACAATTCTGATACAATCCCTCAGCAGCTCATTTTTCGCACACTATCTTAAACAACTGATTAACTTGATTGACGGCTTCAAGTCATAACAAAAGGCTATCAATCATCCTGTTTTGATAGAAACAATTCATTCATCACAACCAATAAAACCTAGCACTATTGGCACACTATTTGATATGTAACCAATTACAACACGTCGCCATTATTGGCATGTTTTTAGCATGTTATTGTTGGATGTTTCAGTGTCAATTGTGTCAGTGTACAATGTAAAATTAGGGCATTAAAAAGCCGGATTAATGTCCGGCTTGGTTGTTGGGGCTTTTACAGTCTCCCCTTACTACGTAGATACCGTTTGCCGTCTTTTGACGCTATAGCGCCTTGTGACGGGATTTGTTGGATAGCAGCCCAGAGTAATTCGGATTGTTGTTTGTTGGCTTTTGTTTGTGCCTTGCTGGATGTTTTCAGCATGACATGCGCCCCACAATTACCGTTTCAAAATCATCGTCCGCCCACTTGATGACAATACCCGAAAAATGACTGTCTGTCCGAATCCCATCCCATTTAGACAATGATCCGTCATAATCGGTATGGGTGAAAGGGTTCGTACGCTGTCCCGGCTTTTCAATCCGCACAAAATCGCCCAAGTAATACAACTCCCCCCGATAACGGATAAACTGAGCCATTTGCATATCATCACTTTGATACTCTCCGAGATAATCAAAATCCTGATATTCCTTTTCCGTGAGTTGATAGCCGTAAATCAATTCACGCGGTTTTTTGTTGGTTGTAATCTGCATTGCCATGATTCACTCTCCAAAATTAACAGGTTTGAATGCGTCAATAGCATGATCTGGTATATCACTATCAACAGTGTAGAATGCCGTAGCGCCGGAACGGGAAACATACTTGCATCCGTCAAAGCGATGAGACAAGCCAATATGACGTGAAAGGATGTTAACGGCTCCACGTTCAGTATTCGCCATTACAGCAAACCGATTAATAAAGCAGTAATTGCATTCCCCACCAAAAAGATCGGTATGTTCAAAATAAAACACTTGCTTAGATTTTGCCATGATATACGCTCCGGCTTGTTTGTTGTGTTAATACATTCTAAAAGCCTTGCTTAAAGCCCTTAGAATGTAGCCACTATATGCTAGTGGCTAGACGTTTTTATATTGTGCCATGAATCATCATAGCGAAGGCATATACGCCGAAACAGACCATTGTAGCGGTAAATAAATCAATTTTCATATTTCTGCCCTCCGAACACCACGAAATAGGCCATAATGGCCGATAACAGGCTAATATATTCCTGCCCAGCGAACAAGCCAAAAAAGAACGAAAAAATTACGATCATACCCGCAAACATGATTAATTTCCTTCAATCGCGCACAAAAACACGATCAATAAAATACCGAAAACCGACAGGATGATAATAGGCATTTTATTTACTACCCCTGCATTTGCGGATAATCGTAACGCCAGCAGACGTTACAACACGCTCAAATTGACGGACGTTATAACCGTCTTTCACGGCATTAACGCCAGCATGAAAGACAGACAGGCTATCGGCCTTGCCATGATTACAGGCATTAATAGCCTGTCCGTATTGAAGTATGCTTTTCATTTTCTCTCCCCTTTATTGGCTTGTTTGCCGCGCTTCGATATGAGTGATTCTAGGCGCTCATTGCTATCATGTAAAGTGTTTTTTACGTTCAATTGTTATCAGATTGTAACAGGCTTTTGTCTCCCTTCCTTTATACGTCTAACTGGATGTTACGTGCCGGCAACAATGCAAGCCTGTGAGTGTACAAGTGTACGCTATTGGGCAAGGTGACTATATATAGCAGGCGGGCGATAGTAGCCCCTGGCGGGGACACCCTGGCGGGGACACCCTGGCGGGGACACCCTGGCGGGGACACCCTGGCGGGGACACCCTGGC